>ERZ827181.45-NODE-45-length-169025-cov-23.683352_pt1 | contig 169025 bp, 134 predicted proteins | sample MGYA00519778_ERZ827181 | MGnify/ENA primary metagenome ERZ827181 (study PRJEB31778, sample SAMEA3449273) | human gut metagenome | biome: human gut; feature: human-associated habitat; material: faeces | place: United Kingdom | collected 2010/2012 ...
TGATTTTTTTGTGGGGTAAAAGGAACAACCAAGCGTAAGACAAGCGGCAAAGTTCGCTTTGCCGCGCAGGGCGAGTTTGAGTTTTTCCGTCACGGGGGAGGAAAGCCCGAAGGGAAGGAGGGGGTTCAACACTCCCCAAGTCAGTAAGGCATAAAAACAAACACCCCGCATTGTTTGCGGGGTGTTGTACAAATTGCCTTGCAAAAAGAAAAGCGGCGCAAGCCGCCCCCGCGGAGTGAAAATGAACGAGAGAGCGACTGTTCCTGACGGAACGCGGAGCGAACGAGTGTCTCCGCATTTTCACGACGCGCAGAGCAGGCGCAGGCATAAAAACAAACACCCCGCATAACTTGCGGGGTGTTGTGCAAATTGCCTTGCGCCTGCGACTATTCCGTTACCGTGCGTATAAACCTGTCGAAGCGGTCCTGACCGTCGGCGTCGTTCTTGAACACCGCGGTGGTGTCGAGTATCTTTTCGCAGGCGACGTTGATGTAGTCCGTGATGGCTTCCGCCGCCTTTTCCTCTTTCATATTCGTGCCGCCGTCCGCGACAAGCTGCGCAATCATACCGAGGTGTTTGTTGAGGGGATGGCTCTCTTCCGCAAGCGACTTGAAGTCGAGGGGGGTGCGTCCCGTCAGGATGTCCTTTATCTGTTCGCACTCGCGCTGCAACCTTCCGGGGAGAATGAACAGCCCCTGAACTTCTATGATGCCTATCGCTTCCTGTTTGATGTTGTGAAGCTCTGCGGCGGGATGGAAGATGCCGAAGGGATGTTTCTCGTCCGTGCGGTTGTTGCGGAGGATGAGGCTTATCTGATATTCGCCGTCGTCGTTGAAGCACGCAATGGGAGTGACCGCGTTGTGGGGAGTGAAGGTGCCGTCTTCGTTCTCCGTTCTGCAAATGACGTTTGCGCCTTCGTCGGTGTAGTTTTCCCACGCGGAGCGGAACATTTCAGCCGCGCCGAGCAGCTGCGTGCGGTTTTTGCTTTCCAGCCTGACGACGGAGTTGTACCATTCCGCAATGGAGACGTTGACGTCGGGGAAGTCCTTCATCAGGTAGTGTCTGCGCGTGCCCGCGCGGAAGATGGGCAGGACTTTCTTGCCGCCCTGATAGTGGTCGTGCGCGAGAATGGAGCCGCCCACGATGGGAAGAGCGGCGTTGGAGCCGATGAAATAGCCGGGGAAGAGGTCCACGAAGTCGAGCATACGGCGGAAAGTCGCCGCGGTGACGTTCATCGGACGGTGTTCGCGCGCTATGGCGATGACGTGCTGTTCGAAGTAGACGAAGGGGGAGAATTGCATAAACCACTCTTCGCCGTCGAGCTCGAATGGTATCGTGCGGAGAGTCTGACGCGCGGGATGTGCCGCATTGCCGGCAAAACCGACGTTTTCGGCGCAGAGCAGACACTTGGGATAGCCCGTCTTCGCTTCTTTGGCGCGTCTGACCTCTTCGGGAGTCTTTTCGGGCTTGGCGAGATTGATGGTGATGACAATCTTGCCGCGAGGATTGTCGTACTCCCATTGTATGTTGCGGTCGATGTCGGGACGGCGGATATAGGCGGACTTTTCGGAGAGGTCGCCCAGCCATTCCGCGGCTTTCATACTGCCGTCGTGCGCCGCGATGTTGTCGAAGGTTTCAATGACTTTCGAGGGAGGGGGCGTGAGCGCTCCCATTATGCGCGTTTCGAAGAGCAGACGGTCGCTTTCGGCGCAGATTGCTTTGCGCACCGCGTATTCCGAAAGCGCGGTGAGCGACGCGTAAAAGTCGTATTCGCCGACGGGAGCGTCCGACGGCTCCGTGAGGTGCAGCATATCCAGCAGCGTATTTGTGGCATAAACGACGTCCGCGGAGTCCATATGCAGGTTCTTCACGGCGTAGTCCACAAGATTGTTGACGTTGATTTTTGCCAATTCTTCGAAAGATTTCCGAGGAGACATAAAACCTCTGAGCACACGCATTTCCCTTGCAAACGACAAAATGCTGTGTTATCATAAAAAATACTGTTTACATTATATATGGAGAAACTCCCGATGGCAACGATTTCGACGGAGAATTTTGAAAACTGTGTGCCTTCCGCGCGTGTTATGCGCGCTCTGTACGGAGATGCGGCAGCCGCTTCCGCCCCTCGCTTCGCGAAGCTCGCGAAGCGTCATTCGGAGACGTTCGGCAGCGCGCCCGACGCATTTTTCTCGTCACCCGGACGCATCGAAATAGTGGGCAACCACACCGACCATAACGCTGGCAAAGTGCTTGCCGCAGCGGTCACCGTCGACACGCTCGGCGCGGTTGCTCCGCGCGACGACGGCGTCATCGAAGTGAAATCCGAAAACTATCCTATGCTTCGCGTATCTCTCGACGACCTCGCTTTCAGGCAGTCGGAGCTCGGCACTTCCGTCGCGCTTATAAAGGGCGTTGCGGAATATTTCGTCCGTGCGGGAAAGCGCGCGGGCGGGTTCACCGCCTGTATGGACTCCTGCGTGCCCAAGGGCAGCGGGGTGTCGTCTTCGAGTTCGTTCGAGCTGATTATCGCAGAGATACTCAATCATTATTACAACGACGGAGCGCTCGACCCGATTTTCAAGGCAAAAGCGTCGCAGTATGCCGAAAACGTCTATTTCGGCAAGCCCAGCGGGCTTATGGACCAGAGCGCAATCGCACTCGGCGGCGTGAATATGATTGATTTCCGCAGTTTCGACAATCCCGTGGTGGAAAAGGCGGTATGGCGTTTTGAAGACCTCGAAATTTTCGTCGTCGCCACGGGCGGCGACCACAGCGACCTCACGGACGATTACGCCGCGATACCCGCGGAGATGAAGACGGTCGCGGAGGCACTCGGAGGCAAACTGCTCCGCGACATCGAACCCGGAAAGTTTTACGCGGCGGAGGACGGACTGCGCGGAAAAATCGCGCCGCGCGCCTTGCTCCGCGCCGAACATTTCTTTGAAGAGAACGTGAGAGTGGAGCGCGCGCTGAAAGCGGTGGGCGACTGCGACGAGGGGACATTCCTTTCCATCGTCAACGAGTCGGGCAGGAGTTCCGCGGAGAAATTGCAGAATCTTTATTCCGTTCACGGCGACCATCTCATCGAGGAGGCGCTTGCGAAAGTCGCGCCCGTCGACGGAGTGCTCGCAAGCCGCGTTCACGGCGGCGGATTTGCGGGCACAATCCTGCTTTTTGTCGCAAAAGACCGTTCAGACGCCGTAAACGAATGGTTGAAGTCCGAGTTCGGCAAAGATAACGTGTTCCGCCTTTTGATTCGCGAGCCCGGCGCCTGCCGCATAGCCCTTACGGAGGAAGTATGAATATTCTGTCCGCGATAGACAAGATTGCCTTTACCATAGGAAACCTCGAAGTGGCGTGGTACGGCATCATCATAGTAATTGGGATGATTGCCGGGCTGACCATCATATGCTTCGAGTGCAAAAGGATAAATCTCAACACGGATGACGCGATAGAGCTCTTCCTCTGGGTCATACCGCTGGCGGTCATCTTCTGCCGCGTGTTTTACGTCATCGTGCGTCCCGACGTGTATTTCCCCGTGGAAAGCTGGGACGATTTCGTCGACCTCATCGCAATTTGGGACGGCGGCATCACAATCATCGGCGGACTTGTGGGCGGACTTATCGGCGTGAGCATTTTTGCATACCGCGTCCGCAAGAAGTGCAATTTCGGCAATGTCGTGGATCTGGTGGTCGTGCCGTTGCTGACGGGGCAGATAATAGGCAGACTGGGCAATTTCGTCAATCAGGAGGCGTTCGGCATCCCGATTTTCGACCCGCGTTTTCAGAAATTCCCGTTTGCGGTGTGGATTGACAACCCCAGCGGGGTCGAGTCGGAATATCACGACCTGGTGTATTCCAACGTGCCCGGCTGGTTCGCCGCCACATTCTTCTACGAAATGGTGTGGAACTTTATCGGCGCGTGTATCTTCTTTGCCGTGTGGCGCAGGAACAAACGCTTCCCCGGATTGCTCGGTTTCTGCTATTTCTTCTGGTATTTCCTCGGCAGAGCGTGGCTGGAATCCCTGCGTATAGACGCGGTGCCGATTACGCAGTACGCGTGCATAGCGATTGTGCCCGTGGCGCTGCTGCTCGGGGCGGCGTACGTCCTCGTGTGTATGACCCGCCAGAGCTTCCGCAAAGTCAACGGCGCGGTGCTTGACGGCAAACTCGGCATCACGGAACTCGACCGCTTCGACGTGGCCAATTATAAGTTCGCCACCCGTATGCTTGCGAAGGGCAACCGCTTTGTGTGGAAATTCTACGGGGCGGAAGACGTGCCTCTCGTCGACCTCGCGTCGGCGGATTACATCCGCAAGGTCAGGACTCCCTGGAAAATTTACAATAAGCCCGAAAAGCCCTCGAAAGGGGAAAAACAAGGCGGAAACAAAGGAGAATGAAATGAGGACGCCTCTTTCGGCAGAGCGCAATCTCACAATGCTCACCGACCTCTATCAGCTCACGATGGCGAACGGCTATCTGCAAGAGGGACTGAGCGAGAAAAGGGCGGTGTTCGACCTGTTTTACCGCGGCAGCGGCGGCTATTCCTATGCCGTGGCGGCGGGGCTGGAACAGGCGGTGGAATATCTGAAAGACCTGCGTTTTACCGAACGCGACCTGGATTATCTCCGCTCTCTCGGCATATTCCCCGAAAACTTCCTGAAACGGCTTGCGAAGTTCCGCTTTACGGGGGATTTGCGTGCAGTCCCGGAAGGGACGGTTATTTTTCCGTCCGAGCCCATACTCACCGTATCCGCGCCCATATTCGAGGCGCAGCTTATCGAAACCGCGCTGCTCACGCTCATCAACCATCAGACGCTGATAGCGACCACGGCGGCGCGCCTTTGCGCGTGCACGGACGCCAAGATACTCGAATTCGGTCTGCGCCGCGCGCAGGGACCCGACGCGGGAACGTACGGCGCACGCGCGGCGTATATAGGCGGCTGTCGCTCCACGTCCAACGTGCTGGCGGGGGAGATGTTCGGCATTGCGGTGGCGGGCACGCATTCCCACAGCTGGGTGATGACTTTCCCCACCGAACTCGAAGCGTTCGAAGCGTATGCGGAGATTTATCCCGACAACTGCCTGCTGCTCGTGGACACATACGACACCTTGAAAAGCGGCGTTCCCAACGCGATAAAGGTCTTTGACCGCCTGAAAGCCGCGGGACACAAGCCGATAGGCATACGCCTCGACAGCGGCGACCTCGCGTACATCAGCCGCGAAGCGCGCAAAATGCTGGACGCGGCGGGACATTCCGACTGCAAGATATTCGCCTCCAACGACATTGACGAAAACGTCCTCCTCGCGCTGGCGTCGCAGGACGCGAAGATAGACGTCTACGGCATAGGCACGAAACTCATCACGAGTTTTTCCAATGCGTCCCTCGGCGGAGTGTACAAACTTTGCGCGATTGAGGAGAACGGCAGAATGGTGCCGAAAATCAAGGTGTCGGACAGTCACGATAAGACCACCGACCCCGGCATAAAAAAGACGGTGCGCATTTACCGCGGCGGTATGGCGGCGGCGGACCTCATCTGCCTCGCGGACGAAACCGTCGATACGTCCCGTCCCCTCACCGTTTTCCATCCCGAACAGACGTGGAAACGTACGACGTTCAGAGAGTTTACGGTCAAGGAACTTATGCGCGACATAATCAGGGACGGCAAAGTCGTCTGCGATATGCCGTCGCTGGAAGAGATAGGCAGACATCACGACGAGTCGAAGGCGGAGTTTTTCCCCGAATACAAGCGCGTCGTCAATACGCAGTATTACAAGGTCGACCTCAGCGAAAAGCTGTGGAAGCTCAAAAACGACCTGCTTTCCGTGTCCGCACAGGGCGGAGTTCATTGAACGGAGGGGCGGAGCAATGCTCCGCCGTCTAAACGTCGGTTTTGAAAGCCGTCCCGTCGGGGCGGCTTTTTTATGACCCGTGACGACGTTTTTCGGCATTATGGGCGATTATCGGCAGGATTTTGCGCCCGCGGAGGAGTTATGATGGCGGTGTAAAGGAGCGTATATGAGAAGAAAGAAGAAAGTGCAGCCGCGTTTTGCGTTGGTGCGGCGCGGTTACGACGTGGATTCCGTGGAAGCGTACATCGCGCTGGAACGCGAAAAGGCGGACAGAGCGGGGCTGGAACAAAAGGAACGCATTCGCGTGCTCAAAGCGCAATGCGAGCGGCTGACCGAAGAACTCGCCGTCTACCGTGACAAGGAGGAACAAATCAAAAGCGCGCTCATCACCGCGGGCGAACAGGCGGAGAAGACCACGCTCGACATCAAGTTCCGTTATGCAATGGAGCTGGAACGGCTCAAACTTTTCCGCGCGAAATGGACGGGCGCGTACGAGGAGATAAAACAGAGATACAATTTCTCAAAGGACGCGCTGAATATGGAGAGCGTAGCCTTGTCCGTCAAACTCGAACTGGAACGCTTCCTCGCACAGGATTTTTCGCTCGACCGCGGAATTCCCGCCGAAGAAACGGAAGCCGCTTTCAAGGAAGAAGCCGAGCGACTGGGGGAAGAGGACAGCAAGGTGCGCGAACTCAAAGAAAAACTCATTCAGGCGGCGGAAAAGAAGGACAGGGAAGCCCGCCTCGCGGCGGAAAAAAGGGAGGCGAAAGCCTTGCCGAAAAGGCAGGAAGAGGAGGAGCACGCCGCTCCTGCCGCGGCATTTTCCCTGGAAGAGGCGCAGCACCCCACCGAAAGTCTGGCGGAGATTTGCAGATATTTGGGGCTCGGACGCTGACGAATGCGCTTTGCGGTCGGATGTCCTGAAACAAAGAAATAAAGAACGGCGCATTTTGCGCCGTTCTTGCTTTTATATGACTGTTTTGTGCGTTAAAGCATCGTTTTGCGTTATTCGCCGTCTTCCGCCCTTTCGCGGGAAGAGGGCGCGGAAGAAGAGAGCGCGGGCGGAGAGGAAAGCGCATCGCCACCGTCCGCAGTTTCGCGCTCGTAAACGTCTGCCGCGGCTTCGGAAAGCAGGGTGCCGTATCTCTTTTTCAGAAGCATACGGCGCACGCCAAGCACAATGAGCCAGACGGCAAGCACCGCGAGGGCGGAAGAGAAAAATCCGCGGCAGTCGGTTATCACGTCGTCGAAGGATGCGCCCCTGCCTGTCGTGAAAAGGTCCGTTTGCAGCAGTTCCGTAAGACACGCGAATGCAAAGCCGAACACCGCGACCCCGCCTATCGTGGCAAGCAGGGAACGTATGCCGGGCTTGCGGAACAATATGAAAGTCACCGTCGCAAGCACGCCGAGGAAGAGGAACGCGCCGAAATGTCCGAACAGTTTGCGCACGAAAAGCTGCCAGTCGTCTATGTCGTTTTCCGCGATGATTTCGCCCTTGTCAATGCCCGCGCCTTCGAGGGTGTCGTCGACTATGGAGCCGAAATTGTCGCTTGTGGCTGCCGAAACGTCGCCCGGCAGAAGCGAGCCGACGCAAAGCCCCACGCACACCACCACGGTGGCGGCGAGGAAAACGTATCGCGCGATTTTTTTCTTTTTGTCAGAGTCGGCTATCATTTTAGCGCCTTTGCGGCAGCCCCTTTTATGCGTTGTTTGCGGGCGGTCATATTCGCCGCGTGCCGCAATATCCGTCACGGACATTATATAACGCTTAACTTATGTTTGCAACATTTGCAACACATATTAAATATGTAAACATCGTGAAACTGTTTTCGTCCGTCGCGGGAAGTCCGCGCTTTTCAAAAAAATGCGCCGCAGAGCGGGGCAGAGCTCTCCGAAAACAAAAAGCACGGCGTTTGCCGTGCTTTCGTGCGTCTTTCCGTCAAAATTACGCTTCCGCCGCGGGCGCTATGAGAGAAATGCCGGTCAGGGCGTAGGTCACGGTGCCCGTCGAGGTTGCGGTCTTGTAAGGCTCGGAGAAGCCGACGAGGACGTGGGGAAGTGCCCACCAGCCGTTGTCGTAGGTGGAGAGTTCCGTCGCGGTGCCGTCATCGGTCACGGCGGCGTAAATCGGGTTCACGCTGTACCAAAGCGTCTGCGAGGAGCCCGAAACCGTGGTGGAGCGGGAGAGCGTCGCGCGGTAGCATTCCACCGCCGTCTTCCCGTTCTGCACTTCGTTGCCGTTTTCGTCGCGGCCGTAAGAGGCGAATTCGAGTTCGCCTACGGTTGCCGTGCCGCTGACGGAGAAGGTCAGGGAGGCGGAAGTCTGTTCCGTGGCGTTCACGATTGCGGTGCTGAAACCGAACGAGAAAGAAGAGGAGAACGTCGACACGCCGCGCAGACTCTGATGGAATTCGTTGTTGTCGTAATAGGGCGAGCCGAGCCCGACCGTCCCCGTCTTTGCCTCGCCGCCGTTCACGACCAAGGTGTAGGAAAGGCTGCTGCCGTTATACACTCCGTTCATACGGAGAGTTTCCGTGCCGTCCACCGTTTCGCTTCTGAAAGTCGCGACGGGCAGAAGATAATTCGAACCGTCCGTCAGAGCGAAGTAGCATTCGGTAACGTATTCCACTTCCGAACCGTTCAGCGTCGCGCTGAGCGTGCCGCGGATGAGATATCCTTCGCGCTGTTCGATGGAAGTGTCGCCCACCGTGACGCGGTCGGAATAGGCGGGGTCGCTTTCGTCTACGCTCGTGTTGTATGCGCTGTGATAGATAATCTCGCTGACATAGGTCCCGTCCTTTCCTTCCGTCGCGCTGTCATCCACGGAATAGGTGTAGCGCTCGTAAGGACGGCCTTCCTTCCACGCGTCGACGAGCTGTCCCTGCGTGGTGGCGTTGTTGCACGCGACAAGCGTCGCGCCGAGCGCGACGGTCACGATAATTAAGGCAATGATGGCTGCAATCTTTTTCATAGCTCATCAATTATAACCGAAACGCGCGCGTCGGGCAACGGATTTGCCGCAAATGGGACAAATTACAGCGTGACGGGGCGGCGTCCGTCCCGCCGCGCCCGTGACGGAACGGAGTCCGACTATGCAACGTGCGGCACGAAAAGCGGCACGGGAAACGCTTGCGCGCGTAATCGCGCGTAATGTTGAAAAAACGCCGGGAGCGTGGTATACTGCGCTTATGAAAATCATCCTGTCCAACACCGCCCACGACGCCTACCACCGCGTCCTCGGAGAGCTCAAACGTCGTCTGCCCGACGGCGGGGAGCACGTTGTCATCGTGCCCGACAAGTTCACGGCGTCTTCCGAGCGCGGAGTCATCGAAACGCTTGGGGTGTCGTCGGTGTTCAACGTGAGCGTCACGTCGTTCACGCGTCTTGCGGAAAAGACGATAGGCTCGCGCATAAAAAAGTGTCTTACGCCGCAGGGCTCCGTGCTGCTGCTTGCCAAAGTCATAGAGGAAAACCGCGGCAATCTCCGTTTCTATGCCCGCGCCGCTCGTGCGACGGGGTTTGCGGAGGAATTTTACGCCGCGCTCACCGCCGTGCGCAACAGCGGCATCACTCCCGCCGAACTGCGCGAGGCGGCAAAACGCGCTCCCGAAAACTTCCGCGGCAAACTCGAAGATATGAGCCTGATTTACGACGCGTACATTGCCGCTCTCGGCGAAAGGCACAGCGACTCGTCGACGAGGCTGGAAGCGTTTGCGGAGTATCTGAACGGCGCAGGTCCGATTCCGACTCATTTTTACGTCGTGGATTTTTACGATTTCAAAGCGCCTGAACTCGCTGTGCTTGGCGGACTTGCGAAAAACGCGCTTTCGCTCACCGTGGGGATGGTGAGCGGGTTCGACAATCCCAACAAGCGGATATACTGCGACGGTGCGGCGGCAAGACTTGCCGCGGCGTGCGGGGGAGCGGACGTCGAGAGGAGCACGGAGCGCCTCCATCCCGCCGCCGAAACCGTATCCCGCAGGCTATTTTCATACGAACTTCCGCCTGAGCGCACGGAGAACGACGGCAAAGTCAGGATTGTCGCGGCGCGGACGCGGGCGGAAGAGATAAAATGGCTTGTCACCGACATCGTGCGCAAAGTCGCCGCGGGGGCGAGATACAAAGATTTCGAGGTCGTGCTTTCGGACGTGGAGGGCTATAAGGCGGAACTCAAAAGCACCTTCCTGCGTTACGGCGTTCCGTTTTTTATCGACACGCGCGAAATGCTTTCGGAACAGACCAAACCGCGCCTTCTGCTTTCCGCCCTCTCTGCGGCACGGAGCGGACTTCACCTTCCCGAGGTGTTGGAGTTCGTGAAAAATCCGCTGTTTTCCTGCGGCACGGAAAACGGGGAGGACGACGTCTTCCGCTTTGAAAATTATTGCAGGAAGTACCGCAGGGACAGGTCGGGACTGCTGTCGCCGTTCACCGTCGGAAGCGAAGAGGAAATCGCCTGCGCGGAGCGCGTGCGCTCACGGCTTGCCGAGGCACTCCGTCCGTTGCTGTTCAAGGGGAATATAAGCACGGAAGAGTTCGCGGAAAGGACGCGCGCCTTCCTTGACGGCTTCGAGACGGAATGGCGTATGCACGTTGCGAAATTGACCGAAAGCAGCCTTTATTACGCAAAATGTGCCGACCAAGTGGACGAAAAGATAAAATCGCTGCTGGAAGAGATGAGCGGAACTTTGGAGTCGGGAGGCGACGCGGCGTATTTCGAGCGTATGCTGAAATCCGCCTTGAAGACGGTGAAAATCGCGCTTGTGCCGACCTGGCTCGACTGCGTTTACGTCGGCGGAACGGACAACAGGTATCTGGGAGGGGGCGACATATACGTTCTCGGCGCAAACGTCGGGAAGCTGCCCGCGGGAGCGGACGGCGGCGCCGTGCTTTCTCCGCGCGACGAGGAATTGCTTTCCGCGCTGGACATAGGCGTGTCGCCGAATTCCAGACAGAGAATGTTCTCCGAAATGATGTCCGTGACCGAGATTATGAAACGCGCCAAAGGGACCTTGACGGTGTCCTATCCCGAGAGCGACCCGTCGGGAGAACTGCGTCCGTCCACGGTCGTTTCCGAGCTCAGGGGTATGCTGGGCGAGCACGGCGCGCCGCTTAGCGTGCAGAGGATATCTTTTTCAGACATCGGCGGGTTGCCGCCCGAGGAAAGAGCCGCCGTTGTCGCGTCGGTGTATTCGACGCCGCAGGCGTGCGCCTACGAAATCATTCGCGGGCTGTCTTCGGGTGCGGACGCGGAAACGCTTTCCGCCGCAGCGGAATTTATGACGGACGAGGCGAAGGGCAGGCTGGACAGGATGTACCGGAGGCTGACTCCGCCCGAAAGGCTGAGCGGAGAAGCGGCGGAGAGCGCCGCGGAAACTGCTCACGGCCGCACAAGCGCGAGCAGGCTGGAAAGCTATTTTTCTTGCCCGTACAAGCAGTATTTTTCCTATATTCTGCGCCTGAAAGAGCGCGAGGAAGCACGCCCGGAAGGGAAGGACTACGGCATAGTGCTGCACGCCGTGCTGGAAAAATTCTTTGCCGCGGTTATGCGCGGGGAGGTCACGGCCGAAAAGGCGGAAGAAATTGCGGGCACGCTTTTCGACGAGTGCGTGCGGGAGAACGCGTCCCTTTCCGCGGCGGCGGAAGAACCCGCGACGGCACGCGCGCTCGAAAGACTGCGCCGCGAAGCGCGGACGGTGTGCCGCGTCCTTTTCGATGCGGAGGAGAGGTCGGCGTACAAACCCGTATATGTTGAGGGATACATAGGCGGCAGGGACATCCCCGCCCCGAAAGTTTCCGCGAGGGGGGCAGAGGCCGAACTCAGGGGCAGAATCGACAGGGTCGACGCGTGCGGCGACAAGTTTTTCATCACCGACTACAAGACTTACAGGAGTGCGGACCTCTCCCTTGCCGACGTGTATTCGGGCAGGAAGATACAGCTCTATCTTTATATGCAGGCGATTGCCGAGAGCCGCGGGATGACTCCCGTCGGCGTGTTCTATCTGCCGCTGTCGTTCGACTTCACGAAGGACGGCGCGGAGTGGAGATACCGCGGGAATATGACCTGCGACGAAACGGAAGCCGCAAAAATGGACCCCCTGTTTGCCGAGTGTCCCGAGAAGAGCGTGTTCCCGTGCGTCCGTGACAAAAAGACGGGAGAGCTTGCGCCGCCCGTACATCTTACGGCGGAAGAGTTCCGCGGCATAGGCGAGTACGTCCGTGCGCTTGCGGGCGAAGGGGTCGCCGAAATGACGGAAGGACGCATCGCACCCGACCCGCTCGAAAAGACGTGCGCCAACTGCAATTACGTTTCGGTGTGCGCCTGGCAGCAGGGAGATAAGGGCAGAAAATGTCCCGCAGTAAAAGCGGCTGACTTTGCGGAGGACGTCGGGCGTCCGAGGGCGAAACTTCAAACGTCTGCGCAGGAAGAGGAGGTTGATGAGTGAAAACGAAAGGAAAAACGTCTGATTCGGCGAACAACGCTTTGTCCCCGCTTTCTCTCGACGGGCTGACTCCGCAACAGCGCAGGGCGGTGGAGGAGAGAGGCAGGGTGCTTGTCGCCGCGTCTGCGGGCAGCGGCAAGACGACCGCGATGGTGAAAAAGATTATCCGCGCCGTGGCGGCGGGAGTGCCTCTCAAAGATATGCTCGTGCTCGTGTATAACGAAGCCGCCGCGAACGAACTGCGGGAAAGACTGCACGGAGCGCTTTTCGAGGCGGCGTGTCTGTCGGACGGAGAGCAAAGAGAGCTTTTCAGACGCAATCTCGACGACCTGGCGTCGGCGAACATAGGGACGATACACGCTTTCTGCCGTGCGTTGATTAAAGAGAATTTCGAGAAGCTCGGCATTTCCCCGTCTTTCGACATACTGAGCGGCGGCGAGGAAGAACGCTATATGGACAGGGCGATGGACGAGGTGTTCGCGGAGTATTGCGAAAGCAAGGACGAAGTTTTCGCCCGTCTTGCCGACGTGCTGTCCAGAAGCCGCAAAGAGGACGCCCTGCGCGCTGCGGTCAGGGGGATATACGCCGTGACGGAAATCCAGCCCGACAGAAAGAAGTTCGCCGACGGCGTCCGCGCGAGTTATGCGGACGCAACGGGCGGGGAATACGCCCGCGTGCTCGTCGAGGGAGTCAGACGGGAGCTTGCGCGTGTGCGCAAAGTGCTGGAAGAGCTGCTGCCCGTGCATTCCGCAACGGGGCAGACCTCATACGAAACCAAGTCGCGCGCGGTGGCGGAGCTTTGCCGTCAGGCGGAGAGCGCGGACTTCGCGGGCATTTGCCGCATAGCGGCGGGCGCGGAAGGCGTGCTGAGCGTTTCCGTGAAAAGGACCAAGGGAGCGGACGACGACGCGGTCGACATCTCGAAGGCAGCGTTCGCCGCGGCGAAGAGCGTATTTTCGGAATGGAACGGAGCGTTCGGCGACGCCGAGCTTACGGAGCGTATGCACGCGCAGAATGCCGTCTTTGCGGACAAACTGTTCGAAATCGCGGAGAGACTGGACGACACGTTCGCCGCGCTGAAACGCGCGGACGACGTAATGACGTATGCCGACCTCGAATATTTCGCTGCGGAGCTTGTGCGGACGTGCGATTTCAAGGGGCGTTTCAAGGCGGTGTTCGTGGACGAATACCAGGACGTCAACCCCGTGCAGGAGTTCATCATAAACTCCCTGCTGCCCGATGACGCCTTTATGGTGGGCGACGTGAAGCAGTGCATATACGCTTTCCGTCTTGCCGACCCGGGGATATTCCTCGAAAGGAAGGAGCGTTACGTTTCGGACGCGTCTGCGGGAAAAGCGGTGGAGTTCAACGCGAACTTCCGCAGCGTAAACGCGGTGCTCGGTTTCGTGAACGAGCTGTTCGACGTCATTATGACCAAGGACACTTCGGGGGTGGATTATGCCGCGGACGGGCACTTCGAAGTGGGAGAGGACAAAAAGGGCGCGGACGGCAACGCGCTGGGCGGATGTGCGGAAGTGCACGTCTTTCCGTATTGCGGCAACAGCAACAAGAGCGGAATATATGCCGAAGCGCGGTTCATCGCGACGCGCATCAAATCAATCGTCGGCCGCGCGTGCGGCGCGGACGGCAAACCTCTCGGCTACGGCGACTGCGTGGTGCTGGTGCGCGAGAGGTCTTCTTCCGCCCGCAGGCTTGCGGAGTACGTCGCCGCGGAAGGCGTCCCCGTGGACGCGGGAATATTCGCGGAGGAGTCATCGCGCGCGGAAGACGAACTCGTGCGTTTTCTCACCGTGCTGGACAATCCGCGCAGCGACGTGCCGCTCGCGGGATTTATGCTGTCGTGTTTCGGCGGGTTCGACGAGTCGGAGCTGGCGCTTATTGCCGCCGAGCGCCCGGAGGGCGGCGATTTTTACGACGCGGTGCTCGCCGCGGCGCAGAGGAAAGACCCTCTCGGCGAAAAAACGGCGGCGATGCTGCGTATGCTGGACGCGTACAGGCTCAAAGCGAGTTTCAGAAGCGTGCCCGAACTGCTCGGAAGCATAGTGTCCGATTTCGATTACGACGCCTGCGTCGAAGCGCTGGGGGAAGGGTCGGCGGAAAAGGTGATTTCCTTCATAACGTCGCGCGCGGGCAAGGATTCCGCCTCGGATATAAGCAGATTTCTGGCGTCCTACGCCTCCGCGGGAGACAAGCGCCCGGACAAACGCCCCGCGGGCGGGAACAAGGTGCGCTTTGCGACCTACCATTCCTATAAAGGACTGGAAGCTCCCGTCGTGTTCGCGGATGTGGCGGGCAGGACGCACCGCGGCGGCAGAAGCGCGGAAAACGTCCTCACGGACAACCGCGGATATGTGGGGCTGAATTACTTCGATTTCGACCGCCGCTCCTATGCGCGCACCCTTTCCGTGCGCGCCGTGAAAAAAATGAAGGAAGAGCGCGAACGCAGGGAGGAAATGCGGCTTTACTACGTCCTTCTCACGCGCGCGAAACAATATTTATACGTCACGGGCGCGTACGCGAAAAAGAAAGCGGAGTCTTTCGGCAGGCGTCCGCTCGTGAAAGCACCCGAAAGTCTTCTCGACTATATCTCGGAAGTAAAATACGAAAACGGGCTGAAAACCCCGTGTTTCGTGCACGAAATTTCGGAAGAAGCGCCGCCCGCCGTCCGTGCCGTGCGCACCGCCGCGGCAGCGACGCCGCGCCGCGAGGACGAAGAAGCGATACGCGCGGCGGTGGGTTTCCGTTATCCTTATGCCGCCGAAACGGGATTGTCTATGAAATACAGCGTTTCCGCGCTCGACGGCGGCGGCGACGAGCTGACCCTCGGCGCATTTGCCGACCGCGCCGACGAAGGCATAATCTATCACAAGGTGATGGAGCGCATCGATTTCGGCGCGACAGGCGCGGACGCGGTGCGTGCGGAGTTGGAAAAAATGACCGCGGAAGGCACGCTTACGGCGGAGGAAGCGGCGCAGGTGGACGTGTCCGCCGTCGTGCGGTGTCTTGAAAGCCCCGTTATGCAAAAGGCGAGGGAGAGCAGATGCTACCGCGAAAAGTCCTTCCTTATGTATGTCCCCGCCGCGGACGTCGGGCAGGGAAGCTCGGCGGACAAGGTGCTGGTGCAGGGCGTGATAGACCTGCTCATCGACGGTGACGAAAGGATAATAGTCGATTTCAAAAACTCGCTCCTGCGGAATGAGGAAGCGCTCGAAAAATACAAAAAGCAGCTTAAACTGTACAAAAAGGCGGTTGAAAGCTCGTTTTTGGGAAAAGTGAACAAAATTTTGCTCTATTCATTCAAGACGGGCAGGACCGTGGACGCGGAAAGGGACATCTGAAACGTAACCGTTGTTGCGGAGCGGACGCCCGTGCGTGTGCGCGGTTTGCGGGCGCGGACGACGCGTGCGGACGCCGCACGGCGCGGGGACGCGCACAGCGGTGCGCCTGCGAATTAACAGGCGTTATAATGAATTTTTTTCTATATCGCGGCATTTAATGTGGCGAAAAGTCTTGCTTTTTAGCGCGCGTATGGTATAATTACAATAACATTTATAGTGCTATATACGGAGGAACGCAGAACAGATGAGCTTTTTCAATACGATATTCGACTGGCTCGCCGACGTTTCGGGACAGCTCCCGGAAATCGGCATACAGTCGTTTTACATCGTAGTCGCGGTGGCAATGGCTGCCCTGGCAGTGGTCATCGGTCTCACGTTTTTCGGTTCCCGTGCGTATAAAGTGAAACGTGCCTGTCGCAGGACGTTGTCCTATCTCGAAGACGAGGACGTCATCAACGACGACAACGTCGCGCGCTTCACGTCCGAGTGTTTCGGCGCAAAGGCGCCCGCGTCAATGCGCGAAACGTGGCTGAGCTATCTCGGCGTGCGTTTCGGCTATCCCAGCGAGACGGTGTCCGAAGCCGACGTTTTCGACAAGGAAGTCAAGCGTCCCGACAGCGTGAGGGCAAACGTGTTTATCGCCGTCGCGCTCATTCTCACCGCGCTTTTCGCTTTCTGGGGGCTCGGCGCAATGGGGACTGCGGAAGTCGGCGTCGTGCTTTGCCTGGGGCTGCTCATCGGTGCGGTCGGGTATCTCGTGCTTTGGATTGTCGCCCGCAGGCAGTATTCCGCCGCGCGCAAAGCCTTTGAGGAAATGCAGGACGAGCTCGACGCGAAGGTCAATCTGCAAGTCGAGCGCGATTACGCCACGGATGCTTCGCCTTTGCTGCAAATCGCGGCGATTATGGACGGCATAATCGCAAAGAACACCGCAAAACCCGCTCCCACCGAAGAGGAAGTAGCGGCGGCGGTTGCCGCAAAGCAAGCGGAAGAAGCCGTCGAAGAAGAGCAGGAAGCTGCCGCGGAAGAGGAATCCGACGGGACGGAAGAACCACCCGCACCCGCGGAGGACGAAGCGGAAGCGCCCGCGCCCGAAGAGAGCGCGGAGGAGAAAACTCCCATAGAACTTGCAGTCGACGAAGCGGAAAGCGCGTCCGACGGTGCGGAGGTGCAGGAAGTTTCCGACAAAGCGGAAAACGAGGGCCGGGACGGCGACGTTTCGGAAGAAATAAACGATGAGGATGAGGAAAATATGTTTGGAAGAAAGAAAAAGAAACTCCAACAGGCAGAACTGACCGCACGCGGATACGACGAACTCGTCGTGGACAGCGAGCTTCTTCCCGATGACGACGGGCAGGGCGCGGCAGAGGCGACTCTCGTCGCCGCACCCGCACAGCCGCAGCAGCAGACGATGCTCCGCGGTTCGCAGCCCGAATCGCTCGAAGGGCTGAACATTGCGGCGCGTCCCACCGCGGATTCGTCCGTGACGGTTTCCTTGGAGCCGGAAGTCATCTATGTCGAGGAAGACCTTGACGAGGGCGACGAGGACGTCAAACCGCCCAGGCTCGCGAAACTGCCGCATCTCGTGGACTACGTCCTTACGATGAAGCTGTCGCGCAGTATGAAGATGAGAGTCGCGATGCTTATGTTGCAGGCGTACACCGTTTTCAAGAACAGTCCCGAGAACAAGGCCATCGTCATCCAGTGTCTGACCAAAGTCATGAAGTCGCTTATGGCTGACCACGCGGCGGCGCAGGCCGCGCGTGCGGCCGCACAGGCGCAGGCGGAAGCCGCACAGGCGGACGAAGCGCAGGCGGCGGCGGACACCGCGGAAGCGCAGGACTGACCTCGAACCCCGCATAACTGCCGTGCCCGCGCGGACGCTCGGGCACGGTTTAGACATATCCGTACCGTGTGCGCTCCGCGGCATTTTCCGACGGCAGGCGCAGCCCTGCATAGCTTCGGAGAGGAGAGGGGGCGCGTCGGTTTCGTCGGTCAGGTGTCGGAGGGCATAACCCGACGTCCGCGACGGTGTACAGACAGAAAAACAACAACGTCCTTTGAGGGACGTTGTTCTGTTTTATCGCGTGCTGAAACTTTTCGGGAAATTTTTCGGGCTCAAAAAGCGCAGGTCGGCATTTCAGGCGGTCAGAAGCGTGAAAACGCGCGGTTTCATTTCAAAAAGCGCTTCTTCCAGAGCACTATGCCCGCGGCGATGCAGACGACGACGGATATGCCTATCACCACCCAGAAGCCCCAGCTTTCGCCCTCGAACGGCACTCCCGTATTCATCCCCCAGAAAGCGGCTATCAGGCTGGGGATGGACACGAGCAGCGTGATGGACGCCAGCACTTTCATAACGACGTTGAGGTTGTTGGAGATGATGGAAGCGTAAGCGTCCATTGTCCCCGAAAGAATGTCGCGGTAAATGTTGGACATCTCGATTGCCTGTCTGTTCTCGATGACGACGTCTTCCCAAAGGTCTTCGTCTTCCTCGAAGAATTTCATCGTTTTGGGCAGCTTGTCCAGCACTACGCTGTTGGAGCGGAGGGAGGTGGAGATGTAGACCAGGGATTTTTCGAGGTCGAGCATCTCGATGAGCTCGCTGTTTTTCATCGATTTTTCCAATTCGTTCTGCACGCGCTGGCTGGCGCGGTCTATCTGTTTGAGGTAGTGCAGGAACTTTTTGGAAATCGTGTATTGAAGCTGTATGAGAAAACGGGTGCGCTTGTGCAGATTGAAGTCACGCACGAAACGCGCCGAAAGCATATCGTCAATCAGGCTGGTTTCTTCCAGACAGACGGTTATCATCACGTCGTCGGTGGAGATAAAGCCGAAGGGGAGAGTGGTGTAAGTGTAGTGGTTGTCGTCCTCTTCCGTGAAGGGGATGTCGGTGACGACGAGCAGGGCGCCCGTATCGTCGTCCTTTTCCACACGCGCGCGTTCCTCTTCGTCCAGCGCTGCCTTAATCATATCTTCGGGCACGCCGGAAACACGGGAAATCAGCTCGATTTCTTTGTCCGTGGGATTGGACATATGAATCCAATGGTCGCGGAAATCGTAATTCTCGCCGATAAGGGCGGAATCGACCGTAATTGTGGCTTTGTTGAGCTTTTTGTAGACCTGGAGCATTTCGTTTCCTCCCGGGATGCGGCATAAAACGCCGTGTGGGAGGAACCCTCGAACACGAGCGAATTATGGAATTTGATGGCTACTTCGAGGGTCGGAGTCCATTTTGCACCTCAAATGTTTTCTGTGTTATCATCTTATCAAAAAAAAAAATCAAACGCAACCGAAATCGCTTGCCCAAAATATCTTTTTTTGCTAGACTCTCTAATGACTAAAATAAGTAATTTTAAGACCACACAGGAGGTTTCAAATGAAGAAATTCGTTTACCAGTTCAAGGAAGCCAGCGAAGCCAACTGCGACAGACGCGCTCTGTTCGGCGGCAAAGGCGCAAACCTGGCCGAAATGACCAAGCTCGGCATGCCCGTGCCCCAGGGCTTCACCATCACCACGGAAGCCTGCACGCAGTACTATAAGGACGGCGAACAAATCAACGACGCGATTCAGGCCGAAATTATGGAAAACATCGCCAAGCTCGAAAAAATCGTCGGCAAGGAATTCGGTTCTTTGGACAACCCGCTCCTCGTTTCCGTCCGTTCCGGCGCGCGTGCGTCTATGCCCGGTATGATGGACACCATCCTCAACCTCGGACTCAACGACGAAGTCGTTGAAAGATTCGCGGTCAAGACCAACAACCGCCGTTTCGCGTACGACAGCTACCGCCGTTTCATCCAGATGTACTCCGATGTCGTTATGGAAGTCGGCAAGAAGTATTTCGAGGAACTCATCGACGAGATGAAAGCCAAGAAGGGCGTCAAACAGGACACCGAACTCGACGCGGACGACCTCAAAGAGCTCGCGGAACAGTTCAAGGCGGAATATAAGGCGAAAATCGGTACGGATTTCCCGCAGGACCCCAAGGAACAGCTTATGGGCGCCATCAAAGCGGTCTTCCGCAGCTGGGACAACCCCCGCGCAATCTACTATCGCCGTATGAACGACATCCCCGGCGACTGGGGCACCGCGGTCAACGTCCAGATGATGGTGTTCGGCAATATGGGCAACACCTCCGGCACGGGCGTCGCGTTCTCCCGTAACCCCGCCACCGGCGAAAAGGGCCTGTTCGGCGAGTACCTTATGAACGCGCAGGGCGAAGACGTCGTCGCGGGCGTCCGCACTCCTCAGCCCATTTCCTCTCTGGAAAAGGAAAATCCCGCCGTCTACGAGCAGTTCAAGAAAATCGTCGACACGCTGGAAAAACATTACAGAGATATGCAGGATATGGAGTTCACCATCGAAGAAGGCAAACTCTTCATGCTCCAGACCAGAAACGGCAAGCGTACCGCGGCTGCGGCGCTCAAAATCGCGTGCGACCTCGTCGATGAGGGTATGATTACCGATAAAGAAGCCGTCTGCATGATTGACCCCAAACAGCTCGACGCTCTTCTGCATCCCCAGTTCGACGCGAAGGCGCTCAAAGCGGCGAAGCCCATCGGGCACGCTCTTCCCGCCTCTCCCGGCGCGGCGTGCGGCAAGGTCGTCTTCACTGCCGAAGACGCCACCGACTGGGTCGTCAACAAAGGCGAAAAGAAAGTCGTTCTCGTCCGTCTCGAAACCTCTCCCGAAGACATCGAGGGTATGCACTATGCGCAGGGCATCCTGACCGTTCGCGGCGGTATGACCTCTCACGCGGCGGTCGTCGCGCGCGGCATGGGCACCTGCTGTGTTTCCGGCTGCGGCGAAATCAACATCGACGAAGCGAAGAAAGTCTTCACGCTGGGCGGAAAGACCTTCCACGAGGGTGATTGGATTTCCCTCGACGGTTCCACCGGCAACATCTACGGCGAGGCTATCCCCACCGTCGACGCGTCCGTCACGGGCGACTTCGGCAGACTGATGGCGTGGGCGGACAAATACCGCGCGCTGCAAGTCAGGACCAACGCCGACACCCCCAAGGATGCACGTCAGGCACGTTCCTTCGGTGCGGAAGGTATCGGTCTCTGCCGTACGGAGCATATGTTCTTCGAAGCGGACAGAATTATGGCGATGCGCGAAATGATAGTTTCCGACACCGTCGAAAAGAGAGAAAAAGCTCTTGCCAAACTCCTGCCTATGCAGCAGGGCGACTTCGAAGCGCTCTATGAAGCACTCGAAGGCACTCCCGTCACCATTCGTTTCCTCGACCCGCCGCTCCACGAATTCGTTCCCACGGAAGAAGCGGACATCAAGGCTCTCGCGGACGATATGGGTATGACCGTTGACGAAGTCAAGGCAGTCATCGTTTCCCTCCACGAGTTCAACCCCATGATGGGTCACCGCGGATGCAGACTCGCAGTCACCTATCCCGAAATCGCGGTTATGCAGACCAAGGCGGTCATCCAGGCGGCAATCGCGGTTCAGGGCAGACACGCAGACTGGAAAGTCGTGCCCGAAATTATGATTCCTCTGGTCGGCGAAGTCAAAGAGCTGGCATATGTCAAGTCCGTCGTCACCAAGACCGCTGACGAGTGCATCAAGGCGGCAGGCATCGAAATGACCTACAAAGTCGGCACTATGATTGAAATCCCGCGTGCGGCACTCACCGCCGATGCGATTGCCACCGAAGCGGAATTCTTCTCCTTCGGCACCAACGACCTCACGCAGATGACCTTCGGTTTCAGCCGTGACGACGCAGGCAAGTTCCTCGGCGCGTACTACGACAAGAAGATTTACGAGTCCGACCCCTTCGCCAAACTCGACCAGGTCGGCGTGGGCAAACTCGTCAAGATGGCGGCAGAGCTCGGCAGAGCAACCCGTCCCGACATCCACCTCGGCATCTGCGGCGAACACGGCGGCGACCCCTCGACCATCGAATTCTGCCACAACGTCGGTCTGGATTACGTTTCCTGCTCTCCCTTCCGCGTCCCCATCGCAAGACTCGCGGCAGCGCAGGCAAACATCAAGAACCCCAGAAAGTAAACGCATACGTTTGCACACAAAAGATAAAAAAGCCCGCTTAGATGCGGGCTTTTGTTTTATACATTTTAGTGACAGGAGATTAAAATCATCAGTTGCCTGTCCGCCGCTTCGCCTTTTGCGCGGCGGCACAGCGGGGCATCAAGACCCCCGGAAAGTAAACGCATACGTTTGCACACAAAAGATAAAAAAGCCCGCTCAGATGCGGGCTTTTTGATTATTTGGGTTTGTAAAAGTTGAGTTGCGAAGATTGATGAATTTGTGGAAACGCAACAAAGCGTATGGTATAATCAGATTCAGGGGGATAACTTAATGGATAATATGTCAGATTGGATTGCCGAGTGCGAAAGGTTGGGCAAAGAAGGGAACACCGATGCCTACTGTCATCTTGGCGAGTATTTTCTCGATAAAGAAGATTATAAAAGTGCCAAACATTATTTCCAATTAGCGTATTCGAACGGAGATGGAAACGCCTTGTACAGTCTGGGTATTGCCTGTCTGAGTTCGGATGACGAAAAAGAGCAGAAAGAAGGGTTTGAGTACATTAATCGCTTTGCCGCTCAGGGCGACGAATACAGCTTCTACATTCTCGGATTTTGTTATATGAACGGGGTTGGCGTAGAAAAAGACGTCACAAAAGCGGTAAAGGCATGGGAAACCGCAGTCGAATTCGGAATTGTTGCCGCGATGGTAGATCTTGGCAAGTATTATTCGGATACCGCAGACGACGCCAATCTCAAAAAGGCAATGCGGCTTTATGTTCGAGCGGAGGAAAACGAAAGCGAACTTGGAGCATACAATATCGGTTGGGTATATGCGAACAAGCTTAACGATGCGCAAAATGCCATAAAACATTTTGAAAAGGCAATCTCGTTAGGGTCATACGATGCTTTTTACGATATTGCAAAGATTTATTACGACGGACAACTTGTCGATAAGGATTTGAAAAAAGCGTTGCAATATTTCAATGCTGGAGCCGAAAAGGAAGACGCAGATTGCAATTTTTCTCTGGGCATAATGTATCTCAACGGTCAGGGCGTAGATGCGGATAAGCAGAAGGCCATCGATTATTTCAAAAAGGCGGCGAAACTCGGCAGCAGTTCCGCAAAAGTGAATTTGGCGAAGTGCTACCTTGAAGGCGACGGAGTAAAAAAGAACAATAAGAAAGCGTTTGAACTGTATATGCAAGCGGCGGACGAAAAAGCGGAAGCCGCATACAATATTGCTTTGTTATATCTCGACGGACGCGGTTGCGACAAAAACGTCGAAGAGGCACTCAAGTGGTATAAAATCGCCGCAGATAAAGGAGATACCGACGCCATGTTCGACCTTGCGGAGATTTACGACAAGGGCGAAATCGTCAACAAGGACGACGCACTTGCGTTCAGATACTATAAACTTGCCGCCGACGGCGGCGACACCGCGGCAATGTGCAACCTGGGGCTGTGTTATATAAACGGACAGGGTTGCGAAGCGGACTACCAAGCGGCAAAGGAATACCTGGAAAAGGGAAGTGCCGCGGGTGTTGGCATGGCAACCATGCAACTCGGAAATATGTACTACAACGGCGTGGGCGTGGAGTGCGATTACGCAAAAGGCATAGAATTATATGAGAAAGCCGCGCAACAAGGCTGTCCCAACGGTTATAACGATCTCGCAATGGCCTACTGCGACGGAAAGTATCTGAAACGTGACTTTGCAAAAGCGCGTGAATTGTTCGAGAAGGCGGCCGACTGCGGAGTCAATCAGGCGTATTACAACCTCGGGCTTATGTACGAATTCGGACACGGCGTGGAAAAGGATTACAAGCGTGCGGTCACTTTGTACAAGAAGGCGGTGGAGCTCGGCGTGTCACAGGCGCTTGCTGCAATAATGCGTTGTGTCAAGGCGTACGAGGATAAGAAAAAAACAAGGCCGCGCACGAGAGGCTAAAAGCAAGAGCGGACAATAGTGGCATGAAGCGCAAAAGGTTGCGCACAGCTGTGACGACAAAGTGCAGAACTTGTTGCATCTAATTTTGTCGTCCCATTCTCTTATTTTAACATGGGTATGAGCGAATTGCCGTATACGTGGTGTCGCGGCTTGACGTGTCTTGCGCAAAGCCTATAACCGCGCTTGGAAAAAGGGAATCGGTTTTATAGATTAACCATAATGAATCACGGTTTGGTTTTGTACTGTGGATCGGATATTGGTCAAAGAAGGTTTAATCCTGTATGCAGCGACAGTGGAATATGGTATAATTGTTTTCAGGGGTTATTATGTTCAATATCGTTTTGGTTGAGCCGGAAATTCCGCAGAATACGGGAAATATAGTGCGGACGGCGGCGGCAACGGGTTGCAAGGTCCATCTAGTCAGACCGCTCGGATTTGACATTTCCGACCGTGCGTTGAAGCGTGCGGGACTTGACTACTGGCATCTGACTGATTTTATCGTCTACGACAGCTTCGGGGATTTCCTGTCCGAAAATGCGCGAGGACATTTTGTGCGTTGCGGTGACACGTTCAAGGTGGAAGACGGCGACGGTCCGTCCTTCTGGTTTTATTCCACCAAAGCCGCAAGACGCTATGACGAGGTTTCTTTCAGACCCGGTGATTTTCTGATTTTCGGCAAAGAAACGAAGGGGCTTCCCGAGGATTTGCTTCGGGAAAATTACGAAAACACGTTGCGTATACCGATGAGGGCGGAGGCGCGCTCGCTCAACCTTTCCAATTCCGTTGCGATAGCCGTGTATGAGGGTTTGCGTCAGAATTCCTTCGGAGCGCTCCTGTCGCAAGGTGCTTTGCGCGGATAGCCGTCGGGGGTTTTTGTACGGACGGGCGGAGCGCCTCGCCGTCCGAAAGGACCTTTTTCCGTCTTTTTAGTATCGAAACACATATCGTGTTCGACAAAAATAGACGATACGTGTTTCAATTCCCGAGCTTATCAGGAGGAGGGGATTTTGCGGGCATTCCGTTTCAATTTCCGTTTGCGCATTGCGCGCGTGTGTGATATAATGCACACGGTCGGGTGCGGACGCGGATGTGCGGAGCGCCCGACGGAATAACCGCAAATAATTTTCATATAAGGAGAATTCCTATGAGCAAGATGACAATCAGAGATGTCGACGTCAAAGGCAAAAAGTGTCTGACGAGAGTCGATTTCAACGTGCCGATGGTTGACGGCGTGATTACCGACGAAAACCGCATCAACGGCGCACTTCCCACCATAAGGTACCTGATGGACCACGGCGCGAAGGTGATACTTTGCTCGCACCTGGGCAAGCCTCACAACATTTTCACCCCCGGGTTCGGGCTCACCAAGAAGGAAAAGAAGGCGGTTGAAGCGCTGCCCGAAAGCGAGCGCGCCGCCGCTACGCAGGAATATATCGAAAAGGCGCTCAAAAACGACCCCAAGAAGTTTTCTCTGAAACCCGTTGCGGACAGACTTGCCGAAATTTTCCCCGGCAAAGTCACGTTTGCGACCGACCTTGTCGGTGAGGACGCACACAAGAAGGTTGCGGCGCTCCGCGACGGCGAATGCGTGCTGCTCGAAAACACCCGTTTTGAGGCGGGCGAGGAGAAAAACAGCGAGGAACTCTGCAAGAAACTTGCGGATTTCTGCGACATATACGTCAATGACGCGTTCGGAACGGCTCACCGCGCGCACGCGACGACCGCAGGCATTGTGCAGTACGGTTATGCTCCCATCGCCGTCAGCGGCTTCCTCATCGAGAAGGAGCTCAAATTCCTCGGCGGTGCGGTGGAGAATCCCGCGCGTCCTTTCGTCGCCATACTCGGCGGTGCGAAGGTTTCCGACAAGATAGGCGTCATCGAAAGCCTCATCGGCAAGTGCGACGCGCTCATCATCGGCGGCGGTATGGCGTATACTTTCCGCCGTGCGCTCGGCTTCAAAGTCGGCAACAGCCTGCTGGAAGAAGATAAAATCGAGCTCGCAAAAGAGCTGATGAAGAAGGCGGAAGACAAGGGCGTCAAGCTGATGCTCCCCGTCGACAACGTCATCGCGGACGCTTTCTCCAACGACGCGAACATAAAAGTCGTGGAAGGGGACATCCCCGACGGCTGGATGGGGCTGGACATCGGACCCAAGACCATAGCTATCTTCTCCGACGCGGTGAAGAGCGCGAAGACGGTGGTCTGGAACGGTCCTATGGGCGTGTTCGAGATGGAAAACTTCGCCAAGGGAACGAAAGCGGTGGCACAGGCTCTTGCCGAGACCGACGCCATCACCATCATCGGCGGCGGCGACAGCGCGGCGGCGGTTGCGCAGCTCGGATATGCGGACAAGATGACCCACATTTCCACGGGCGGCGGCGCTTCGCTGGAATTCCTCGAAGGCAAAGTCCTTCCCGGCATTGCCTGCCTGAACGATAAGAAATGACACCCTCCGCGCGGCTCGTCCGCGCGGATTTTTCTTTCCGCACGATTTACAAAACGGCGTGTTTATATGTGCAAAACGACGTTTTAACGTGTGATTTGTGCGGAAAAAGCAGCTAAATTACGAAATATGACCGTCGCGGCGGAGGGCGCTGCCCAACGCTGCCGATAGGGTAGAAAGGAGAATATTATGCGCAAACCCATCATTGCCGGCAACTGGAAAATGAACAACACCATAGCGGAAACCAAGGCGCTCGTCGACGACCTTATTCCGCTTGTCAAGGACGCCGCTTGCGACGTCGTCATCTGCACGCCTTACACCGACCTCGCCGCGGCAGTCGAAGCCACGAAGGGCACCAACATCAAAGTGGGCGCGGAGAACGTGCACTGGGCGGAAAAAGGCGCGTTTACGGGCGAGATAAGCGCGAAGATGCTGGTCGAACTCGGAGTGGAATACGTCATCATCGGACACAGCGAGAGAAGGCAGTATTTCGGTGAAACCGACGAAACCGTCAACGCCAGAATGAAAGCGGCGCTTGCTGCGGGACTGAAACCCATCGTCTGCGTCGGCGAAACGCTGGAAGAACGCGAGAGCGGTCTGACGGAAGAAGTGGTCACCCGCCAGACGGTCGCCGCATTCAAGGACATCGACAAAGACGAACTCGACAACATAGTCATCGCATACGAGCCCGTGTGGGCGATAGGCACGGGCAGAACCGCGACCGCGCAGGATGCGAACGACACCATCAAGGTCATCCGCGACACTATGGCGAAACTCTATTGCCCCAAGTGCGCCGAAAACAGAGTGCGCATTCAGTACGGCGGCAGTATGAACCCCAAGAACGCGAGCGAGCTTATGGCAATGCCCGAAATCGACGGCGGACTCATCGGCGGTGCGTCCCTGAAAGCGGAGGATTTCTCCAAAGTCGTCAACTACTGAGCATAACCGCTTAAACCGAAAGCGGCGCTTTCTGCGCCGCTTTTTCGTATGACGAAAATCCCTCCACGAACGGACTTTTATTCTGACGGCAGACAAAAATTTGTAAGAAGTCGCCGAAAACGGTGTTTATGCGGAAATTTTGAAATATAAAGTCCGTAACAGGCGATAAGCGTCGAATGCCGCAAAAAAAATGCGGGTCAGTCGAAATCGTCCGGATGTCCCGTTTCGAGTATGTCGTCGGCGGAAATGCCGAGAAAGGTGCACAGCCGCGACAGGGTGGCGAGAGTGGGCTGTGCGCGTCCGGAAAGATATTGCGACAGCGTAGGTTTGGACACGCCTATGGCGTGCGCGATTTCGGTCTTCGTCTTTCCGGAAAGCTCTATTTCGGTTTTCAGATTTTCGGTAATTTTGTCTTTGAGGTTCATAGCACTTTGCTAAATAATATTAAGTATTGCCTAATTTTGCTTGACAATTAGGCAATGCCTAATCTATAATTGCAGTAATAAAAAAGGAGAGGGCTTAAGTTGCAATGCAAACAACTCAAATCGTAATCTTTGCAGTGCTTGCGGTCATGGTCGTTTTGCCGGTGGTTCTGTCGGTCACAAGGAGCAGCATTATGACGGTAAGCAGAACAAGACTGCATCGCGAAGCGCACGTAACGGACAAGGAACTCATATTAAACGCAAAAACTTTCCTTGGACTTTCGACTTTCGAACACCGCATACACTTAGACAAAATCAATGCGCTCAGCATAGCGAAAACTATGGGCACGTCGAACAAAATCGGGTTGTTCGTCGGCGTAATCCTTGCTGTTTCGGCAATGGGGTTATTCGCAATTATGTGGCCCGTGGCGATTGTGCTCCTTTTAACAGGCATTTTGGCCATAGTGCTTGCAGTCGCGCTGCGTCCGGTGCTCGTGAGCGTAGGATGCGGAGGCTGGATAGAGAACATCAATTTCCAACGCAAAGCAAGGACTATGGCAAAGGAAATTTACGCACAGCTGGTCGCCAAGCTGGCTGTTGCCGCGCCGCAACCTGCCGTGCAGCCGCGAACCGTCGCACAGCAATCTGCCGCGCCGCGAACCGTCACACAGCCGAGCCCAGCCGCGCCGCAGCCGCCCGTTGTCGGAGTGCGGCGTAATCCGACGCAGGAAAGCGACGCGTAACGAACCCTTGATATCGCCTCATCCGAGGCATCCTTTTCCGCGCCGCCGTCTTTTGACGGCGGCGTTTTTTGCGGGTGCGGCGGCGGAGCGGGGTATGCGCGGCGTGCGTTCGGTTGACGGACAGGGTGCGCTGTGCTACAATTCTTGCGAAAAAAAGTTTCGTCCTTCGGACGCTAAACGAGGATTTTTATGGAAAAGAAAGTCGTTCTTGTTGTTATGGACGGCGTGGGCAAGTCCACTACGGGACTGGGCGACGCCGTGACGATGGCGAATACTCCCGTGCTCGACAAGCTGCGCAAGGAATGTCCCTGCACTTACATCAAGGCTCACGGCACGGCGGTCGGGCTGCCCTCAGACGAGGATATGGGCAACAGCGAAGTCGGGCATAATGCGCTCGGTTGCGGTCAGATTTATTCGCAGGGCGCAAAACTCGTCGAGGAAGCCATCGAAAGCGGAAACATTTTCAAGTCTGCCGCCTGGCGCGCGCTTTCGGACAACTGTGTGAAGAATGAGTCTGCGATGCATTTCATCGGTCTGCTTTCGGACGGAAACGTGCACAGCAACATATCCCACCTTATCGCGCTCATCAAAGGAGCGAAAAAGGAGGGCATAAAGCGCGTGAGGGCGCACGTTCTGCTTGACGGCAGAGATGTCCCCGCGACCAGCGCGCTGGTGTATGTCGATATGCTGGAAAACGCAATGGCGGAGCTCAACGACGCGGACTTCGACGCGCGTATCGCTTCCGGCGGCGGCAGAATGACCATAACGATGGACCGCTATTTCGCGGACTGGGATATGGTGAAAAGAGGCTTCTACACCCACGTTTACGGTGAGGGCAGACAGTTCGCGAGCGCGACGGAGGCAATCGGGACTTACCGCACGGAGGAGCCGGGAGTCATAGACCAGAACCTGCCCGGTTTCGTCGTCGCAAAGGACGGCAAACCCGTCGGCGCGATGAGCGACGGCGACAGCGTGGTGCTGTTCAACTTCCGCGGAGACCGCGCGATAGAGCTGAGTATGGCGTTTGACGACGCGGATTTCAAGGGTTTCGACCGCGGCGATATGCCGAAAGTGATGTTTGCGGGGATGCTGGAATATGACGGCGACCTGCACCTGCCCAAGCGTTTCCTTGTCGAACCGCCCAAAATCGAGCACACGCTCACCGAATTTATGGTGGCGCACGGTGTGAACGAGTATGCCGTGTCCGAAACGCAGAAATTCGGCCACGTCACTTATTTCTGGAACGGCAACCGCAGCGAAAAATTCAGCGAAGAGCTGGAAACGTGGCAGGAGATACCCAGCGACAGAGTGACGTTCGACCAGCGTCCCTGGATGAAATCCGCGGAGGTCACCGACGCGGTCATCGAAGCGGTGAAGAGCGGCAAATACGGCTTTATCCGCTGCAATTATCCCAACGGGGACATGGTGGGACACACGGGCAACATCGACGCGACGATAATCGGCGTCGAAGCAGTCGACCTCGGACTTGCAAGGCTGCTTCCCGTCGTCAAAGAAGCGGGCTATGCGCTCATAGTCACCGCCGACCACGGCAATGCCGACGAGATGCTGGAAAAGAACAAGAAGGGCGTCGTGAGCGTGCGCACCGCGCACAGCCTCAACCCCGTGCCTTTCATCGTCTATAATGCGGACTGCGAAATCGCCGACGGCGAATTCGGGCTGAGCAACGTCGCCGCCACGGTGGCGAAACTGATGGGGCTCGAACCCGACCCCCATTGGAATGCGTCCATCGTGAAATAAGCGTTCATTGAGCAAAACCGAAGTTTAATCCCGCAAAAAATCGGATAAAAACCCCGCTTTGTGTAAAAGCGGGGTTTTGATTTGCATAAACACAAAGCGGGCGAATTCCCAAGTCAATCGTATTGTTCAGATATCGGAGCGCCCGAGTAGATAATCCACGGTGACATCGAAAGTGTCCGCGAGTTTGACCAGATTTTCCTGCGTAGGTTCCGAAGTATCATTTTCGTAGCGGATATAAGAAGGCTGGCTGATACCGAGGATATCGGCCATTTGTCGTTGAGTGTATTTGTACTGCCTGCGCAGTTCTGTCAGCCGCTCCGCGAATACTTTCATATTATTGACAAGTATAGCCGTTTGCTATAAAATCTAGTAAAATGATAGCTGTACGCTATCGGGATTGCTGTGGGGTGTGAATATGGCGGAGTGCGAGTGCAAAGCATCGGGAACAGAAACACGCGATAGCAAGAAAAAGAAGATTATTGCGACGTGCGTCGTTGTTGCGGTCATATCGGTGGCCGCGCTTGTCACGGGTCTTGTGCTTCATTTCGGACGTCGGGACGTTTTTACGTGGGAATTGTACGAGCAGGTGGAGCAGGGGATGACTTACTCCGAAGTGTGCGGTGTGCTCGATTCGGAGGGTGAACTTGCGGATTTCGATTATCCGACGGGCACCGTTACTTTTGTGTGGAATCGTGGCGACAGATGGATTTTCGTTTCGTTTGCTTACGGGAAGGTCGCGACGAAAAAACAAATCAATCTGGAAAATACGGAAGGTTACGATAAGCAGCGGTGAGGATGTGTCCGCCTTTTTCGTGCGATATGATTTTTTCGCTTTTCCGTTTTTGTCAGGGAATTAAATTTGTTTTGCGCATTGCGAAGGATGGTATTGTCATCGTATTTTACAAATGGTTTTGCCGTCCGCTTGCAAAAAGGCGTGGCGGAAGTTGCGGTAAATCCGTTTTGACGGATTGGTCCGCTTGACGGCGGGCGAATTCGCCATTACGGAGGCAACAAGGTAAAGTCCGTTTGTGCAGGATAAATCCGTGCCCGTCGGTGCCGCGGGATTGTCAGACCGTGTGCGGCTCTCTGATGTAGACGGGGGGAAGAGTCGGCGGGGGAAGTTCCTTGCGGTAGGAGAATTTGAGCAGCAGAGGGGTGAGCAGGGTGGTGACTATGATGAGTATGAGCACGAAGGGCATTATCGCGGAGTCGACAAGCCCGGAGTCTACTCCGCGCTGCGCACACACGAGCACGACTTCCGCGCGCACCATCATTCCTATGCCCACCCGCAGACTGTCCTTTATGCCGTAGCCGCATATCAGCGCGCCCGCGCCGCAGCCTACGACCTTGCCAAGCATCCCCGCCAGCACGAACACCACACCGAAGCCCGCCATAGCCGCGCTTATCGACTCGAAGGAAGAGGTGATGCCGATGTTGGCGAAGAATACGGGGGCGAAAATCATATAATTGCTGATTTCTATCTTGCGGTCGACGTATTCCGCCTCGTGCAGACCCGAGAGCATAAGCCCCGCGACATATGCGCCCGTTATGTCCGCCACTCCGAACCACGTTTCCGCCGCATATGCGTAAAAGAAACATACGGCGAAACCGAGTATGGGAATGCGGCGGGTGTGAGGATATTTCTTCGAGATGTATTTGAAGGCAAGCCTGATGAGTATGCCGACGGCTATCGCCGCGGCGAAGAAGGCTATCATCATCCCGACGGAACGCCCTATATCGCCCGCACCGCCCGTGGCGTCTATGCTGATGAACAGCGAGAGCAGCACGATGCCTATCACGTCGTCGATTATGGCGGCGGCAATGATGGACATCCCGACTTTCGTGTTGAGTTTGCCGAGCTCTTTGAGCGCGGCGACGGTGATGCTCACCGACGTGGCGGCGAGTATGGTGCCGTAGAAAAGGCAGGAAATCAGGTCGGATTGCGAAAGAGAGGAAAATCTGCCGCCGTAAAGCATTCCGCCCGCGGCGAGAAAGCCGAAGAGCAGGGGAAACGCGACGCCCATAACGGTGATGACGACGCTGGGCACCCCAATCTTTTTGAACTGTTTGAGGTCGGTGTCCAGCCCAGCGGAAAACATAATGAGTATGACGCCGATTTTTGCGAGGAAAGAAAGCCCTTCCGTAGCGGAAGAAGTGAACACGTTCTGTCCGGGGATGTACTTGATGCAGCCGAGCACAATGCCCGCGATTATCATACCGACCACCTGCGGCAGTCCGAGTTTTTTGCCGATTATGGAAAAGAGTTTTGCAACGACCAGTATGAGAGCGAGCGGCAGAAGCAGTTCGTCGACGTTCATATTATCCTCCGTGTGAGTGACTTCCTTTCAATCTCCGTGTACGTTATACATTTGCGCGCGGGACAAGTCAAGCATATGAGGGAAAGAGGGGGAATGTTTCCGTCGGCCGACGGCGGCGGGAGGGCGGAACCGACGCTTCCGCGGCGTGCGGGGAGCGGTGTCGGACGGCGGCGGAAAGGGGGTGTCGGGAGGGTGTAATTCGCATCGGCGAACCTGCGCATCGGGTTCGTCCGCGAGGAATACTTCCTTGCCCGACGGGCGTCGGGAGGGACGCGAATGCAAGTTCGGATGATACAAAACGTAATGTTTTATTACACGAAACGCGAGATTAAATGCGTTTTTAAGCGTAATTAAAGCCCGAAACGAGCTTTCGGCAAAATGATTGACACCCGTCGCGCAAAAATGGTAAAATCTATATGACCGACAGAGGTTGATTATGTTTGATATTGTTACGACCATGATTGGCGTTTCGTTCACCGTCCTGGCGCTTGCCGCGGTGATTGTGGGTGCGAGCATCGTGCTGTGCCTGGCGACGCTGATAAAAAATCTGCCCAAAGGAGTCCGTGCCGTACGCGCCGCCACCGAGTCGTCGCTGTGCGTGCTTGCGGCTTACAGCCACGAGATGGCGGAGCAGATGTGGTTCGGAAGAATTCAGTCCTTCGTCGGGAAGTATTTTCTTTACGGTGTCTGCGGGACATACATTTCGGTGGCGAAGTTCTTCGCCTGTGACAAGTGCCGCGTCTTCCGTACGCGCGCCGACAACAAAAAAGTCCCGCATTTCGATTCTGCGCCGCATACCGTTACGGGGCAGGGCGGTTCGTCGCCCGCGTCCGCGGCGTTTTTGAAACTTTCCGTTGTAATGAAACAATGAGCGTCCGCCGTTGACGGACTGTCTGCGTTTCGCGTCTTTATGCGCGCTCGCGCGCGTGGCGCGACTCCCGCACGCGTATCCCGCACCCGCGCCTGTAAGAATTTCGTAAGAATTCCGTAAGGAGGGGGTAAGAATCGCGGAATACTATATAAGCAGGAGGAGGGCGGCAAAGCCGCGTACGCAGACGGGTCCGGCAATTCGGCGGGCAATAACGGCGGTTTTCCGCAAAATCACAAAAAAACGCAAGAAAGAAGCAGGAGAAGAAATATGCTTAAAGTGACAAATCTCAGAAAAGTTTATCCCAAGAGCGACCGTGTGGCGGTCGACGACATTTCGTTCGAGCTGCGTCCCGGCGAAATCTTCGGATTTTTGGGACAGAACGGCGCGGGCAAATCCACCACGATAAAGTGCCTGACGGGCATTCTGCCTTTCGACGGCGGCAGCATCGAGGTGTGCGGATACGATATTCAGAAAGAACCCATCAAAGCGAAAATGAATATGGGGTACGTCCCCGACAACCACTCCGTCTACGAGAAACTGACGGGCAGGGAATACGTCAATTACGTCGCGGACCTTTACCGCGTGTCCAAAGAGGACAGGACGGCAAGGCTGGAACATTATCTCGACCTGTTCAAGCTCCGTTTCGCGATAGACAAGCAGATAAAGGCGTACTCTCACGGTATGAAGCAGAAGATATGCATCATCGCCGCGCTCATACACGAGCCCAAGCTCTGGGTGTTGGACGAGCCTATGATGGGTCTTGACCCGCAGTCCACCGCCGAGATTATCGCGTATATGCGCGAGCATTGCGCGAAGGGCAACACGGTGTTCTTTTCCAGTCACAACCTCGACCTTGTCAAGAGGCTGTGCCACCGCGTGGCGATAGTCAACGAGGGTCACCTCATCGACTGTTTCGACCTTGCCGGACACGAAGAGAACAAGGCGAACCTCGAAGAGAGATTCTTCAAAATCACGGGCACTTACGAAAAGCGTCTGTTCGAGGATTACGTGGCGCAGGAGCAGGCGGAGATGCGCCCCGAAATGCCCGTAGACGAAGAGGAATCCGCCCCCGCAAACGATAAATCCGGCTCCGCCGATACGGAGGACGCGCAATGAACGATAAGATATCCTGGCTCAGCGTCCGGTCGCTGGTGCGGCTGGAAATGCGCGCCCGGTTCGGCTCCAAGGTGGATATGTCCGCCAAGGACAAAGCGGGCAAGGCGCTCGGCGTGCTGTTTACGCTTGCAATCTACGCCATACTCGTGACGGGCATTTACTTTCTGACGGCGATGTTCGTGAGAAGGTCGGAGCTGCCGTTCGAATTCCTGGTGCTCGCGACGCTGTTCACGCTTTGCGTGACGACGGTGGTTTCCATCGGCAACGTGGTGAAAAACCTGTATATGAGCGGCGACAACGAGCTTTTGCTGCGTTTTCCCGTCAGCGGCAGGGAGATACTTCTCGCCAAGTCCATTTACTGCTTCGTGCACAACGTGGTCATCAACCTGCTGGTGATGCTGCCCATACACATCATATTCGGCGTCGTGACGGGCGCGCCCGTCGGGTTCTACTTCGCGTCGCTTGCGGTCATCATAATCACTATCCCGCTGCCTTACGCGATTGCCAACCTGCTCGCAATCCCCGTTATGATGATAATGAATCTGGTCAAAAACCAGTTCCTGCTCGTGCTCATTCTGCTTATTGCGGCGATATGCGCGGTGTTCATCCTCTATATGACCGCTCTCGGCGGCGTGCTGGACTATATGCGCGACGAAAGCGCGGGGATGTTCTCGCCCGCCGTTATGGACCGTCTGCGCGACATAGCGGGCGCTGCGTATCCTTTCAAGTGGTATGCGCTTCTGCTTGCGGGCTGGATGTTCGGATATTCCGCGACGGAAATCGGGCTTTCGTTCCTGTACATCTTCCTCATTACGGCGGCGCTTGCCGTGGCGGGCTACTTCGTCACCACGCGCACGTACTATAAGATTATCCTTACGGGCGTGGAAACGGAGAAGGTGTCCTTCCAGAAGAAGATACCCAACATCAAACGCAGCGTGTTCGGGACTCTGCTTCACCGCGAGTTCTTCCTCATACTGCGCTCCTTCAACTATTCCTTCCAGTATCTCGCGATGGCGGTTGCGGCACCCGTGATGGTGTATTACTGCAACGACCTTGCGGCAACAATGGGGCAGAATACGGTCGGTGCCGCGATAGTGCCCGGTCTTACGCTGCTGGTCATCATAATATTCGTTTCCATCATAGTGTCGTTCGCGTCCACGTCAATATCGCGCGAGGGCAACTCGTTCTATCTGACGAAGATAGTGCCCGTGAGCTACACTCAGCAGATACTTGCCAAACTTTTCCTGTATGCCGCGGTCGGCACCGCGTCCGTCGTGCTTTCCTGCATAGTGGTTGCGGCGGCGTTCGGCACGGACAGGGCGGGCAATCTGCTCACTTCGCTCGACGTGGGCTGCATCTTCATCATTTCGGAGATGATAGTGCTTGCGCTCACCTGTCTTGCGATATCCGCGGACGTCAAGTCCCCGACGTTCAACGTCGTCGGCGACGGCGAAATGGTGTCCGCCAACAAGAATATGGTGCTCTCGCTCATTGTCGGCATACTCGTCGCGGCAGTGTTCGGCGTGTTCACGATGGTGTTCAGCTTCCTGCCTCTCTCAATCGGCACTGTGACGATAGTCGACAGTATGGGCGACATTTACGCCATACTCTCCGCGATTTCCGTGGTTATACTTGCCGGCAGCGTGGCGGCGCTCTTCGTCAACCTCGAAAAGCGCTATCAGAGAATCGCTCCCTGACGGCACGGCTGTGTTTGCATAAGGTAAAATATGAAGAAAGTAATGATTGGCATACTCATTGTCATTCCCCTCGTTGTGCTGCTGGTGATGGGACTGGTCACGACCTTCGTTTCCGTCAATGCGTACATCGGGGTCGAGAGCGTGGAACTGGATAAACACGACCTCACTCTCGAAGTGAATGAAACATACAAGCTGGACGGCGACGGCGGTCTGTTTGTCGTCACCGTGCTGCCCGAACGCGCTACGGACAAAACCTACGAATGGTCTATAAGAAACGTCCGCAGCCGCGACGCGAACTATCCCGACGGCGACAACGGCAAAGACGGGTTCTGGTACGTCGAACTGCTCGACGCAAACGGCAACCACACCGATACCGTGACCGCGGGCGGGTCTATACGCATCAACGTGCACTGCAATTTCGAAATCGTCGTCACGGCGGAAACCTATACCGACGTCTGCACCGTGGTCGTCGGCGGCGACATCACCGCCATCTCGCTTGACGACAGTATTACTCTGCGCGCCGGCAGTTCGGAGATGCTGAGCGCCGTGTTCACGCCTATGGACGGCGCCGCTTACAATGTCGAATGGCACGTTTCGGAGTCCGTTGTCGCGTCTGTCGACCGCAACGGCATCATCACCGGTCTTCGCGAAGGCGAAACGGAAGTGTGGATGAGCGCGGAAGACTCCAAGGGCAATGTGATAGAAAGCAACAGAATGGTCGTCACCGTCAACGCGGGAGCGACCTCTTACGGCGACATAGTCAACGTCCATTACGACGGCTTCGACATCGAAAACGAACTCGGAATTTCTCCCGAAGACATAACTGCCTGCGTAGGCTGTACGGTTGAGGACGGCATATTCCGTTTCGAGGAAGGAGCGACCCGCGCCGTAATCGAAATCGAGGGCAGCGATACCCCCGCCATCATCAATCTCTGCGAAGAGAACGCGATAGAAATCGTGGAGCGCGGCGCGCTCGGAGATTATATCCTCGAAGTGGGCGGAGAGGAGCTGTATCTTACGGCAAGATACGCGTCCGTGTTCAGACGCGGCGAGAGCGTGGAAGTCATATGGTCGTCTTCCGACACCCAGGTGGCCACCGTCGACGAAAACGGTGCCGTGACGGGGTTGTCCAGCGGCGACGCGGTCATCACCGCGACGGCAACCGACGGCGGCGCGGAGGCGGAACTCACGCTCGAAGTCCAGCGTAAAGTCGCCGTGCTCGTGAGCGCCGTGACGCAGGACTCTCTCGAAGTCGGACTCGCGCAGGAAACCGTGTTCGCTTCTATGAAATTCGACGACGGGGCACTTGTCGACAACACATTCTCCGTCGGAGTGCTTTATCCCGCTATGTTCGAAGGCGAGGATGAGGAGAGCTTCTACGAGGCGTTCGAGTTCACGACAGACCGTCCCGACCTTGCGTATTTCAACGATGTCGACGGCGACGGCATACTGAACAATCTGCTGACTTTTAACGGAGCGGCTATCGAGGCGGCGGCGGAAAACGGCGAGAAGATAGACATCACCGTGACCGTCCGCGCGAAGTATCCCAAATACGCCAATCTGCCCGAATATACGACGGCTTCGTTTGTCATCACCGTGGTGGACGGCGTGTCGGTCGGCGATTACGCTTCGTTGAAGAGGGCGCTCGAAACGGAAAAAAAGAGTGCGGTCTTCCTCAATGACATTCCCGTCGAGAATGCCGCCGGACAAGACGGCGCGACCAACATCTACACCTACGGCAGCGTATACGGCAACGGTTACACCGTTTCCGCCGAAAAGGACCAGATGATAGGCAAGACCGAACCCATTTTCCACGTCTATGCCGACAACGTCGTGTTCAGCAATCTCACTATACGTCCCAATACGTTCTCGGATGAGGACATCGAAAACGGAGATTTGACCATAGACGATGCGTCCACGTTTACGTTGGGCTATTGCATCAAGTACAATATTCGGGCACGCAACTCCGCCACAGGCGAAACGGTGACTCAGATAAAAGGCAGCAGGATAGAGTTCTGCATACTCGAAAACGCCACCACGCTGGTGCAGCTTTCGGGCGCCGAAGTCGAGATAGAGGGCAGCATAATGCGCAACACCGGCGGCGTAGGCATACACGTCAGGAATGCGTTGGAAGGCAGCATACAGTTCTATAACAACCTTACGCTCACCAATTGCGTGATGTCGAATATGGTCGGCACCGGCATCAATCTTGACTGGAATTATTCGAACTCGCAGTATGACGAGAGTGCGGAACAGCGCAGCACGTTTACGCAGAAAGGTTTCCTGGATATGTACAACTGGCAGCCCGGTGAAAGTCTGACGCTCCTGCCTTTGGAAACCTTAAAGGAAATAGGCTTGAACGAGAGTACCGCACAGGTCCTGATAGGTGCTTTGCAGGATATGTTGCTTGAAGAAAAAAATCTGGAATCTGTGCGCAGGGAAGTGGACGGTGTGACGTATATCCACCTCGGCTTTATGTCAATGGGCCTTGGCAAACAGTCGCATATTATGTACGGTTATGACGACGAGGGAAGACGCGCCGAGAGAGTGTACGACGTGAATACCGGAGAAATGTCGGCGCGGTATGTCGATACGCAGGAGGCGGTTGACCCCGACGAAATCAGCTGGAATATGACGCTGGAAGACAGCCGCATCAAGTGGTTCTGCAGCAGCGATATTTCTCTTCTCAACCGTATATCGGGGCTGCTTGAAGCGGTGGGGCTCAACATTCGTGACAATCCGATATACCTCTTCGGATACAACGACGAAACGACGGACCTCGTGCCCGGTATGACGTATACCGTAAACAGCAAACTCATAGAGCGCCTGCACGGCGAAGCCTGACCGCATACGGGACTGCGGCAGGCACAAGGGCTTCGGAAAGGGGAGAAAACAATGAGAGGACTTTCCGCATTCCCGGTGCGGAAAGAAAGCGTGCGGCGCGCGGACAGGGGCTTCCGCGCGGCACGTACGCGGTAAAGGAGTAAATATGAAAAAAGTCATGCTCGGCGTTTTGGTGGTCATACCCATCATCATTATGCTCATCGTGGGACTTGTCACGTCCTTCGTTTCCACACAGGCGTATATCGGCGTGGAAAGCGTGTCGATGGACAGGGACACGGTGCAGATATTCTGGTCCGACGTGGAGGAGGATGCAAACGGCAGATACATAGTCAATCTCAACGACTATATAAACGTCACCGTGCTGCCCGAACGCGCCACCAACAAGACCGTCGAATGGCAGATTCAGGGCGACATCGAAGTCACGACTTCGGGCGTCCCCGGTGTGGAGCTCGTGGAGGCTTCCGACGACGGATATACCGCTGTGGACACCAACACGACGGGGCTTCTGGAAATCACGGGCTACTGCACGTTCAGGGTGTCGGTAAATGCGGAAGGGTATCTTGACACCTGTCTTGTCGAAGTGACGGATTCCGATGTCCAAAGCATTACGCTGTCGGGAGAGAACGAACTTTCCACGGGCGAAAAGACAATGCTGACGGCGGCGTACAATCCCGCGGGAAGTATGGTCACGGAAGGCAGATGGGAGTCGGACAATCCCTCCGTCGCCACTGTCGACGCAAACGGCGTCGTGACAGCGGTCGGCGAGGGAAGCGCCGTGATATATATGTGCGCAACGCAAAACGGCACGGGTGAAGAAGTCCGAAGCGAAGGCTTTACCGTAACCGTAAAAGCAGGCGCAAGTCTTTTCGGCAGTACGGTGTACACCGCGGAGCGCAGGGTCGACCTTGCGGCGGCGGGCGTCGCGGACGCTGCGGCGGCAACGGGCGGCGTCATCGAGGACGGTGTGCTTGTCATAGACGATGGCGCGTCTTCCGCAACGGTGTCTTCTCCCGCGGGCGACGTGACGTTCGTGGTCTGCGGCGCGGACGATTTCGTCATAGCGAATGCCGATTTCTTCGCCTACGACCCTGACAGCGAAGACACCTATACGCTCGGTATCGGCGAAATTCCCCTCGACCTCGACGCAGAATGGCTCGCGGATATCGGAGCGCAGGACGAAGCGCCGTCGGCGACGTGGAGCAGCAGCGACGAGTCTGTGGCGACCGTGGACGAAAACGGGGTTGTGACCGCCGTTTCGAAAGGTGAAGTCACGATTACGGCAACCGTTGCGGGAGTCAGCAAAGAAATCAGACTGTTTGCGGTCGAGAAGATATCCATCTTCCGCTTGCAGCTCGACGAGAGTTCTCTTGCAGTCGGGCTTGCCCGCGAAACCGTGTTCGCTTCCTACCGTTTCGACCCGACGCACGAGCTGACTGAGGATGATTACGACCGCGGCACGGAGTTTTATGTCGACAACGTGCTGGAAATCGCGCTCTCTCTTCCCGTCGTGCCAGAGGAAGCGGACGACAGAGCGGAATTTTACGACGCTTTCGTATTCGAAACCGACCGTCCCGAACTCGCGTCCTTCGAGGGCAACGTGCTTGTGTTCAATGCCGATGCGATAAGCGAAAGGACTGACATCACGATTTCCGTGAGCGCGCGTTATCCGCGCAATCCTTCCCTTGCGGCACAGACGCTGACGATAACCGTCATTCCCGCAGTCGAGGTCAACGACGTCAACGAGTTTTTCGTGGCGGCGCGTTCCACCCAGACCTTTACAAAACTCTTTGACGGACTCAGCCATAGATACGACCCGAATACTCCCGCCTTCGACGGGGACATCGTGCTTGGCTCCGACATCGCGTACTGCGATACGGAAACGGGCGAGCCGTTGCTCACCGCATTGGACGTGACGGCGGAGAAGTATCAGTACAACAACTACGAAGCGCAGATTTGTTGCAGTCTGTACGGCAACAATCACCGCATTTATGCAAGTCAGTCGTTTATGACGGAGTACAACTGCTGCCTGGTGACCGTCCGTGAAGAGGGTGCGGTCGTGAGCAACGTCACCATTTCGCCCAACAACGACGTCGGCGACGAGATACAGGCGGCAAGCGACGCGCAGGGCATAAAGGGTTATGCGATACAGTTCAGGACGGTGAGTTATGACGACGAGTACGTCAACGACAATCTGACCGCCTGCCGTCTGGAATACTCCATAATCCAGAATGCGGGCACGGGCATAGGACTGCACGGCGTGGATTTCACGATTGACGGTTGTATTGTGCGCAATATGGGCGGCACTGGCATCTATGTCCCCACGAATATGGAAGACAAAGAATCTGCCCACGACGAGGACGGCGACGGAATAGAAGGGGATGTGAAGTACAGCATACTCCGCACCCACAATCTCGTAATGTCCAACCTCATCGGCACGGGTATGAGTTTCCATTATGTCAATTTCTCCAATAACGATTACAAAAAACAATTCGCCGACCAAAAGGCTGCGGCGGGACAGGTCTCCACTTTGATTCAGACCGGGTTCCTCGATATTTACAACTGGCAGTCCACCGACGCTTTAAGCCTTATTGACAAGGACAGCATCGACGACACCGCCGCTGCGTTGATTGAGCCCGCGATGGCGTTGTTGAGAACCGCTTTGGAAAATCAGAAGTTTGCTTATCTGATTAAAGATTACGACGGTACGAGCTATGTACACTTCGGTTTCGTGTCCACGGGTCTTTCCGAGAAGAGCTATCTCAATCCGAGTTTCGAGGATGAACGATTCGTCGAATTGTCAACCGACATGTTCAGAGAAATAGGCGGCAGCGGAGTGATATTGGGTATGTTGCCTAATCCCATCCGCGTGTGGTGTTACACCGCATCGGAAGGCGACATAGTCCCCGGTGCGACTTATACCGTGAACACCCGTTTCATCGACCGTTTGCATCAGGACTGACGGGCAAGACCCGAATGTTACGCAGTGCGGCGCCGCTCCTCACGGGGCGGCGTTTTTTTGCGTCAACGGGCGGTGGGGCTGCCCGTAAAACCCGCCGCCCGTCGCGGTATACCGCAGACGCAGGGGAGGGCAAAGCTGCGGCGAACGGTATGAGCGGACTGCGTCGTTTCGGCGCAGATTTCTTCCGCTTGACATCGCGCGCGTAATTTATTAAACTTTAACTTAGAAATTTGCGCGCGATATCGCCGCATAAGAGGGAAAAATGTCTAAAAACGTCGGTCTTGTTCTCGAAGGCGGCGGCGTCAAAGGAGCTTACGAGCTCGGCGCCCTCATCGCCCTCATCGAAAAAGGTTACACATTCAGCGCAATCACGGGCACTTCCATCGGTGCTCTGAACGGAGCGGTGATGGCTTCGCAGGGGATAGAAAAACTCGCGGAGTACTGGGAGGAAGCGAAATATTGTCCCGTGTTCGACTTCGACGACGATACGGTCGCACGTTTCCGTCAGAAGGATTTCGACCTCGACCTCATCATCGCCACGGGGAAGAAACTGCTTTCCGCCCGCGAGATTATCAAAGAGTCCTACGACCACACTCTGGAATTCGTATACAACAGATTGAGCGAAGCGGACATCCGCGCAAGCTCGGTGGATTTCGGCTGCGTGACGTACAACATCTCGGATATGGAACCTTTCGAGGCGATGAAAAAGGACATCCCCGAGGGCAAACTGATAGATTATATCGTCGCGTCCGCGTGTTTCCCCATTTTCCCGCCCAAACAGATAGACGGCAAGAAGTTCATAGACGGCGGCGTTTACGACAATATGCCCATCAATCTGCTCGCCCGCACGGGCTGCAAGAAGATGATAGTCGTGCGCACCAATCCCGACTCCAAACAGCCGAAGCGCAGAATAGAGCAGTCCGATTTGGACATACTTTACATAACTCCGTCCGCAAATCTGGGCAGAGCCATGGCTTTCTCGCCCGAAAGAATAGAAAACCTCAAACAGCTGGGTTATGCGGACGCGCTCCGCATCGTGACCGAGGCGGAAAACTCCGCGCAGACGGTCGCGGCGGATTGAGGGAAAGTCCTTATGTCGGAAAAAAACAAAATTCTGCTCATTGACGCAAACAGTCTTGTGCATCGCGCCTATCACGCGCTCCCCAATCTCAAAACATCCAAGGGGGCGTACACGGGCGCGATTTACGGTTTTCTGACCCTGTTTCTCCGCATAGTCAAGGATTTCGCGCCGACTCACGTCGCGGCGGCTTTCGACCTCAAAGCGCCGACCTTCCGCCACAAACTTTATGCGCCCTACAAAGGCACGCGCAAGCCTATGGACTCGGAACTTGCCGAGCAGTTCGAGCCTCTCAAAGAGCTTCTGGCGCTTATGAGAGTGCCCGTGATAAGCAAGGAGGGATATGAGGCCGACGACGTGCTGGGCACGCTCTCGGCGCGTTTTGACGACGATACGGTCATACTCACGGGCGACCGCGACAGCTTTCAGCTGGTGAGCGACACCACGCGGATTTATTGGACGAAAAAGGGCGTGAGCGACGTCGAAGTCATCGACCTTGCCCGCCTTGCGGAAGACGGGTTCACTCCGCAGAGTTTCATAGACTACAAAGCGCTCCGCGGTGACCCGAGCGACAACATCCCGGGTGTTGCGGGCGTCGGCGAGAAAACCGCAAAAGCGCTGCTTGAACAGTACAAAACGCTCGATGAAGTGCTTTGTCACGCGGGAGAGATAAAAGGCAAGGTCGGCGAAACCCTCGCCGCCAGCCGCGATATAGCCTTGCTGTCGCGCACGCTCGCGACGATTGACACGAACGTCCCGCTGGAAGTCACGGAGGATGACCTTCGCTTCGATGGGGTCTATTCCGAAGAGGTGCAGAAGAGGTTGCAGGAGCTGGAACTCAATTCCGTTGCGGCGAGGATGACTTTCGTCGCCGCCGACGGCGCCGCTCCCGCTCCCGCCTTTGAAAAAGAGGTCGTCAAAGTCCGTTCCGCGGAAGACATCGCCGCGATAGACGGAGGGGACAGAGTGTCCGTCCTGATAGGCGCGGGAGTGAGCTTCTCTTTCGGAGGAGGCAAAGAATACGAGATAGACTGCGCCGAGGACCTCTTCGCGGAGGGGATGTCCTTCGACGACGCCGTCGCCGCCGTGAAAAGTCTTGCCGAAGGCCGCACGCTCATTTGTTACGATTACAAATCCCTTTTGAAAAAATACGGCTTTGCGCCGAAGGCGTTTTTCGACATTATGACCGCGGCGCACCTGACGCGCGGGAGCGCTCCCATAAAGTCCGTCGAGGCAGTGCTCGGCGCCGAGGGATACGACGTTGGTGCGGCGGAGATGTTCCGCTATGCGGAGGAGGCGGAAAAGTCGCTGTCCGAGCAGGGGCTGGACAAACTGTTTTACGAAGTGGAACAGCCGCTGACCGTCGTGCTCGCCGCAATGGAAGAGCGCGGTATATGCGTGGACACCGAAAGGCTCGCGGCGCTCAAAGTCAAGTACGAGGAAAAGCTCGCCGCCCTTACGTCCTCCATTTATGCCGCCGCGGGGACGACGTTCAACATCGCTTCGCCCAAACAGCTCGGAGAAGTGCTGTTCGACAAACTCGGACTCAAACACGGCAAAAAGACGAAGACGGGCTATTCCGTAAGCGAGGACGTGCTGACGGGGCTTGCCTCCGCACATCCCGTGGTGGAGCAGGTGCTGGAATGGCGGCATTACGCCAAACTTCTCGGCACTTATGTGACGGGAATGCAGCCCCTCGTGAACCGCGGAAAGATACACACGGAGTTCAACCAGTGCATCACCGCAACGGGCAGGCTGTCGTCCGCCAACCCGAATTTGCAGAATATTCCCGTGCGCGGGGAGGAAGCTAAGGACGTGAAAAGCGCGTTCGTGGCGTCTGAGGGCTGCGTGCTCGTGTCGGCAGACTACTCGCAGATAGAGCTGCGTATGCTAGCCCATCTCAGCGGGGACGAAAAACTCATCGAGGCATACAACAACTCCGCCGACATACACGCGCTCACCGCGTCGCAGATACTCGGCATTCCGCAGAGCGAAGTCACTCCCGCACAGCGCAGGGACGCGAAGGCGGTCAATTTCGGCATAATTTACGGAATGAGCGATTTCGGCCTTGCCGAAAACCTCTCCATCCCGAAATATAAGGCGAAGGAGTTCATCGACCGCTATTTCGCGACGTATCCGAAGGTGAAGGAGTTTATGGACGCCAACATCGCTTTCGCACGCGAACACGGCTATTCCGTCACTATGCTCGGCAGACGCAGAAGCCTGAAAGAGATATCTTCGTCCAACTACAATCTGCGCACGGCGGCGGAAAGAATGGCGATGAACACACCGTTGCAGGGTTCGGCGGCGGATGTCGTCAAACTTGCGATGCTCGCGGTAGAAAAGCGGCTTGCGGGGATGAAGTCGAAGATGATATTGCAGATACACGACGAGCTCATCGTGGACGCCGCGTCTGACGAGGCGGACGAAGTCGTGAAAATACTCAAAGAAGAAATGGAGGGCGCAGTTAGGCTGCGCGTGCCCCTCGTCGCCGACGCAAACAAGGCGAAGAGCTGGGGCGAACTCAAATGAGAGGATAGGATGAACGTAGCGATTATAGGCGGCATAGGCAGCGGCAAATCCGAAGTGCTGAAAGTGGCGCGGGAGATGGGGCTTGTGTGTCTGTCCGCCGACGAAATCAACGCCGAGCTGCTGCGCAGCCCGGAATATGTGGAGAAGATAGCGGCACAGTTTCCCGAGTGCGTGGTCTGCGGCGTGGTCGACAAACCCCGCCTTGCCGCGCTTGTGTTTTCCGACAAGGAGAGCAGGCTTGCGCTGAATGCGATTGCGCACCCGGAGATTGCGAAAAAGATTGCCGAATGCGACGCGGACCCTCTGGTGGTGGAGCTGCCTCTCGTGCTCGAAAGCGGGATGAAGGATATGTTCGACGAAATCATCCTTGTCACCGCCCCCAGGCGGGAAAGGCTGAAACGTCTGCAAGGCAGGGGGCTCGCGCTTCCGCGCGCAAAAGCGATTATGCGTTCGCAGCTGCCGACATTCGTGCTCAGGCGCATAGCGACCCGCACGGTGGAGAATACGGGCACCGTCGAGGAGTTGCGCGAGGCCGCCCGCAATATGCTGCGCATTCTCTGCGAGTGATGCGCGACATCGCACAACAAGCACTTTATAAAGCATAAAAGGGAGGAACAATTATGATTACGGGCAAAAAAATAGTGCTCACCGGGGCGAACAGCGGCATAGGTCTTGAAGTGCTCAAACTTCTTGCCGCAGGCGACAACAAAATTCTCGCCGTGGACCTCAACACGGACAACATCGAAAAGTTCGACCGCAACAAGGTCGTGCCGATGACTTGCGACGTTTCGACGCAGGACGGCGTGGACGCCATATTCGCCGCGGCGGAAGATAGGCTGGGCGGCATCGATATTTTCTATGCCAATGCCGGTTTTCCGTATTACGAAACGATGGATTACGTGGACTGGACGCGCACCGCGCGCATATTCGAGACGAACGTGTTCTCGCCCATCTATTCCTATCAGAAATTCCGCGCGTACCTCGGCGGCAGGGAAGGGCAGTTCGCAATGACCGTTTCCGCCATAGGCAAGATGGGGATGCCCGGTTATGCGCTTTACAGCTCCTCGAAGTTTGCCGTGCAGGGCTTCCAGCAGGCGCTCAGGCTCGAAATGCCAGCAAACATCAAGATGACCTGCCTTTACCCCGTCGCCACGGACACCAACTTCTTCAAGGCGGCGGTCAAAGGACAGGACAAGGTCATCCGTCAGAAACCTTTCCCCGTGCAGAAACCCACGCACGTCGCAAAAGCGATGGTCAAAGGGCTGGAAAAGAAGAAGAAGTACGTCAATCCCTGCAAACTTTTCTCGTTTGCACTCGTTTTGTTTGCCGTCTTCCCCTTCGTCCGCACAATATACTGGAAGCTGGAAAAGAAGAAGCTCGACAACTTCGAAGCACAGAAGTGACAAGTCCGCGGCGCCGCTTAAAGTAAGGCGACATAAAACGGAGAGGTTATATATGTTGGAAAAAGGCACAATCGCCCCCGATTTTTCGCTTCCCGACAAGGACGGCAACATTGTTTCCCTGTCCGATTTCGCCGGCAGGAAAGTCGTGGTTTATTTTTATCCCAAAGACAACACGCCGGGATGCACCCGTCAGGCGTGTGCGTTTGCCTCTGCATACGATGAATTCCGCAAGAGAGGCGTGACCGTGATAGGCATCAGCAAAGACGGAGTCGCCTCGCACGCGAAATTCGCGGAGAAATTCTCCCTTCCGTTCATTCTGCTTTCGGATGTTGACCTCAACGCAATCAAAGCCTACGGGGTGTGGCAGGAGAAAAAGATGTACGGCAAGACCGTTATGGGCGTCGTCCGCAGCACCTTCATCGTGGGAGAGGATGGAAGAATTGCCGCCGTGATGCCGAAAGTCAACCCCGACACCAACGCGCAGGATGTGCTCGCTTTGCTCTGATGTGTGCGCTCCCGTGAAGTCGGGCGGTGCGGCACGTTGCATCCCGCTTTGAAATTGCTTTTATCTTGCATCAAAAAAGGACGCTATTCGGCGTCCTTTTCCTTTGCTTTCAGTTCCGCGACCTGCCGTTCCGGCTCCGCTATGCGCTCGGATTTGGTAGGCTTGTGCTCACGGGGAGAGCGGTTCGCAAGACGCGGTTTCAGCCACTTGACCGCATATGCGATGAACACCGCAAGGAAGAACGCCGACAGAATAAGGGATATGTAAAAGGCGGCGTGAAAGGAGTAGGTTAAAATTTCTTTGTAAGCTATTTTGAATGAAATCGCAGCTATCCAAAAGTAAGAAAGAGGCAATATATTTAAGGCAATGCTACAAGGCATTATCAAAACAAGAAAACCCTACTAAACAGTAGGGTTTTGCCTGATTTGGTGGAGGTGCGGGGAGTCGAACCCCGGTCCAACCGGCCGTTGGCGGTGATTTCTACATGCTTATCCGGCGTTTCGGTGTCTCTCGCTTCGGCACGTCGGCGAGCCTCCGCTTGACAAGCCCGTAATGACAGCGGCCTTACCGGGCGATGGGGCCGCGTTGTCTGTTTTTATGATGCCGCTTGCCCGGGGAACAGAAAACCCGAGGGCGACACGCTGACTAAATTATGCAGCGAGGGCGAACTCCATAGTGGAGTTCTTTTGCGTATTTTTCGCGTTTATTTTTTATTTCCGTTTTTACGCAGACGAGCCTGCGGCATGCTTACCCCGTCTCAAACCGACTGTCGAAGCCGGTACACCCCCACGCCGAGGGTACGCGACGCAGGTAAGGAGATTATAGCATATTATTTCCCGAAATCAAGAGAAATTGCCTGTTGCGGCGTCAGTTGTCCTGTTCGGAGCGGAGCAACGCGCGCGTTGCGGGTGAAAAACGGAATAAAAACGCACCCGTACGGGTGCGTTGGTCAGTCTGTTTGCCCGCGGGTGTTTGCGCGCCTATTCTTCTCCGACGGTTTGCTCGCGGGATTTGCGCAGAAAAGCCTGCGTCTTTTCGCTCTGCGGATTTTCGAAAATCTGATAAGGCGTGCCCATTTCTTCTATCACGCCGTCCGCCATAAAGATGACCTTGTCCGCCACATTGCGCGCGAAGTCCATTTCGTGCGTGACGACAATCATAGTGCTGTCGCCCGATTTCAGCCCTTTGATGACTTTGAGCACCTCGCCCGTCAGTTCGGGGTCGAGCGCAGAGGTCGGCTCGTCGAAGCAAAGGATGTCGGGAGAGAGCGCGAGGGCGCGCGCAATGGCTATGCGCTGTTGCTGTCCGCCCGAAAGTTCGCACGGATATGCCGCCGCGCGGTCACCGAGCCCGACTCTGTCCAGAAGCGCCTGTGCGCGTCTGTCAATGTCGCCGAAAAGCCTTTCGCGCACAGCGGTTTTTTCCGCCTTCACTTTGTCGGCGAAATCCAGAAGTTCCGCGCGATGAGTGGCTTTAAGTTGCTTTTTCTTGACGTTAAACTCCGTTTTCGGCAGATTTTCGTTTTTCAGCGCGTCACTTTCCGCCTTGTGGCGCAAGAGAATCTCGCGCTTTTCGGATTTTGCCGCGGCGTCGATTTCCGCGCATTCTTTGCGGCTCTTTTCCTTGCCGAGGAGTTCGGCGGCGAGCTTGATGTTGGTTATGGCATTATAGTGCGGAAAGAGGTTGAACTGTTGGAACACCAATCCGAAGTGCAATCTCTTTTTGCGTATGTCTTCCGCATTTTTCTTGTCCGCGGCATTGCCGTCGAAGAGCACTTCGCCGCCTACGACAATCCGTCCTTCGTCGGCGGTTTCGAGGAAGTTCAGACAACGGAGCAAAGTGGTCTTGCCGCTGCCGGAAGAGCCGATTATGGCGAGCACTTCGCCTTTCTGCAACTCGAAATCGATGCCTTTGAGCACCTCGTGATTTCCGAAACTTTTTTTCAGTCCTGCAACTTCGAGTATCGCCATATCACACCTTGTAATAGTCCATTTTTTTCTCTATGAAGTTGAACAACAGCGATAAAAGCCCGTTGAAAATCAAATAGAATACTCCCGCATAGAAGAAAGGCCACAGTACATAAGCGGAATTTATTATACTTTGCGCGGCCATAATGATTTCGACGACGCCTAGTACGCGTGCCAATGACGTGTCTTTCACGAGAGTTATTATCTCGTTGGACATCGGAGGCAATATGCGTTTGAACACTTGCGGCAGAATTATCAGCGTGAAAGTCTGCGCTTTTTTCATTCCGAGCACCGCTGCCGCCTCGTGCTGACCTTTAGGTATGGATTCTATGCCGCCGCGGAATATCTCGGAGAAATAGCAGGCATAATTTATGATGAAGGCTATACAGACAAAAATGAAATTCATATTTGCCATAGTCGTGCCGAAAATGTCCGCCAGCGCTTTGTTTTCTATGCCGAATACGCTTGACGGAATAAAGCTTATGGCAAGTATCTGCAAGATGAGAGGCGTGCCGCGTATTATCCATACAAATACCTTGGTAAGGTATTTCAGCGGTTTAAATTTTGTTGTCGAGCAAAAACAAACAAGCAATCCTATCGGAATTGCCGCCACGAGTGTGACGGCAAAAAGCAGGACTGTAAAACCGAAGCCCTCTAACAGACCTTTTGTTATTTCTACGAACGACATTATGCTGTTTTTAAATCTCCATCGTTATGATTTTGTATGCAGCCGAACCGTTTTCGACGGCAACGATTGCATCCTTGGAGTTTTTCAGAAATTCCGCAATCGTATCGTATTTATCGAGGTCGCTCTTCATAACGACGCAAGACTGTTTGTTCGCGAGATAAGGAATGCTTATCGTAAGTGCCGACTGCAATTCGTCCGTTATCGTCATACCATTCCAAATAACGTCGATGGTTCCGTTTTCAATCAGCGTGATTTTTTGGTCCCATTCGATTTTATAAGGTTCCACGCTTATGTTGCAGCCGTACACGCCGTTAAGATAATCGAATACGGCATAAGCAAGTTCGATATCATAGCCGATCAGAGTTCCGTTTTCCACATATGCTATCGGCGCAAATTCGGTATAGCCGAGGGACACGCTGCCGCTTGCAACGATATTGTCCCACGAATCGTCGGTTGCGTTTGCGTAAGGATTGGTGGTGTCGGCAGTTATTTTGATTTCGTTTTCGAGGCCGTATTTTTCGGCTATTTGGGTCATAGTGCCGTTGTTGTAAAGAGCAATCATAGCTTCGTTTATTTTGCCCATAAATGCTTCTTTGCCTTTGCCGACAGCTATGCCGTAGTCTTCCTCGCTGAGGTCAATGCCTTCTATGACCGCCATTGTATCGGCATAATCGCCGGTAGCGAGATAATAACCCGCCATAACAGAGTCGATAACGGCTATGTCGGCACCGCCGAGGTTCAATTGAGTGAGCGCGTCCAGCTGTGAAGTCAGCGCAACCAATTCTTTCCCGAAAAGCAAGCTTGCGGAAGTGTCGTTGTCGCAGGCGGCGAGACCGACGGCGACGGAGGCGACGAGCGCGACGACGAGCACGAGTGCGAAAATTTTCTTTTTCATATATCCCTCCTGATGAGTTACTCTGCCTGTTTCGGCAGAGATTACCGTGTCATTATACTTTACCTCGCTAAATTTGTAAAGCGATTTTGCGGCTTATTTTGCCGAATAAGGAAAAAAAAGCCGCTTCGGGCTTTGACAGAGGTTGTCGGAGCGTCGAACTTGCCGCAGACGCGCCGCGGACGGACGTTCGCGACAATGACGTCCGAAAATTTTCTTGAAGGTTATGCGCGCCCGATGCGTGCAGAATGTGCGCGTGCGCGCGCCACGCGGCGGCATATTAAAGGAAACGGGATGACGTTAAGGTGCGGCGGGAGCCTGAAAAGAGCGGATGAACAAAGAGGGTGTGTTCTCATATGGCAGAACTGGCATATGTGCCGCGAGCGAAACGAGAATTCTCGGATGGAGAATGCCCGAAACGGGAACGGAGGGCAGCTCTGCGATGAAAAAAACGCACTGAGAGCGGGAAAAGGCTCTATTATAAAAAATGTCGCAGAGGAGCAAAAAATCCGTTGACAGCAAAAAAAAGCGGTGATAGTATTAAGGCAACTTAACAAACCGTTGACGGGAAGAAAACGGGTGACGGACTCAGAGAGAGTCGGCGGCGGTGTGATGCCGGCAGGAACCGAACCCGATAATATGGGCCCCGGAGGGCCGAGGCGAAAGGCAACGAGTAGCCGAGGACGTAAAGCTCGCGTAAGAAGCCTGACTGTGTTGGCAGTTGATGAGTGGGTGCGGCAGCGATGCCGTGTCAATGCGGGGTGGCACCGCAGAGTCCAAGACTTTGTCCCCGACAGCAGTTTTTGCTGTCGGGTTTTTTGTTCCTTCGGCAAAACTGCAAACCCGAATGCGTCGGAACGGATGTTCGGTTGAAAACACGAAGCGTGTTTCGGTCGGGCAGGCGGCGGAAGACGTCGGCGGCGTGTTGCGGGGAAAGTCCGTTTGACGCATTGTCCGCAGGCGCGGTACGGCACGGAAACGATGTGTAAGCCCGTGCGCGCAAACGGGTGAACGGAAAAGACATTCTCCGGCGTTGCCGGCAAGAAAATAAAAACGGAGGTAATTCCTATGAGCAAAAAAGAAATCCCTTACAAAATCTATCTGTCCGAAAACGAGCTGCCCAAGGAATGGTACAACGTGCGTGCCGATATGCGCACAGACCACCGTCCCCTCCTCAATCCGGCAACGCACGAACCCGTGACGCTCTCCGAACTCGAACCCGTGTTCTGCACAGAGCTTGCCAAACAGGAGCTGAACGACAAGGACGCTTTCATAGAAATCCCGAAAGCAGTCAGAGATTTTTACAAGATGTACCGCCCGTCGCCCCTGGTGCGCGCGTACTGTCTTGAAAAGTATCTCGACACGCCTGCGGAAATCTATTATAAATTCGAAGGCAACAACACCAGCGGCAGCCACAAGCTCAACAGCGCAATTGCGCAGGCGTATTACGCAAAGGAGCAGGGGCTGAAAGGCGTCACGACCGAAACGGGTGCGGGACAATGGGGCACCGCGCTCTCTATGGCGTGCGGATATTTCGGGCTTGACCTCACCGTGTATATGGTGCGCTGCTCCTATGAGCAGAAGCCGCAGCGCCGCACCGTGATGCAGGTGTACGGAGCAAAGGTCATCCCTTCTCCTTCCGATACGACTGCGGTGGGCAGAAAAATGCTGGCGGAACATCCCGAAAACACCAGCGGCAGCCTCGGCACCGCAATCTCGGAGGCGGTGGAAGTCGCCGTGACGGGCAAGGACACCCGCTATGTGCTGGGCAGCGTGCTCAATCAGGTGGTGTTGCACCAGTCGGTCATCGGGCTCGAAAGCAAGGCGGCGATGGAAAAATACGACGTATATCCCGATATGGTCATCGGCTGCGCGGGCGGCGGAAGCAACCTCGGCGGTCTGATGGCGCCGTTTATGCGCGACAAACTGAAAGGGGAGCGCAACCCGTACTTCATCGCGGTGGAGCCGATGAGCTGCCCGTCGCTGACGCGCGGCAAGTTCGCGTACGACTTCTGCGACACGGGCAAGGTCACTCCGCTTGCGAAGATGTACACGCTCGGCAGCGGTTTTATGCCCGCTCCCACGCACGCAGGCGGTCTGCGCTATCACGGAATGAGCCCCATACTCAGTCAGCTCTACCACGACGGCTATCTCGACGAGGCGCGCGCAGTCAGCCAGGTTGACGTGTTCAAGGCGGCGGTCGAGTTCGCGAGAGTGGAGGGCATACTTCCCGCTCCCGAATCCTCTCACGCCATCAAGGTCGCAATGGACGAAGCGAGAAAGTGCAAGGAAACGGGCGAGAAGAAAGTCATCCTCTTCGGTCTGACGGGAACGGGCTACTTCGATATGGTGTCCTACGACCGCTTTATGCGCGGGGAACTGCAAGACGCACCTCCCACGGACGAATCTCTTGCCGCGGGCGAAAGCGAACTGCCCGAAGTCTGACATCGCCGCAAACACGGCAGAAAAACACGGTGAAAAGCTCCGCAGGCGCGGAGCTTTTTTTTTTGCGTCCGCACAGGTCGGGAAGGTTTCGCTCTGCGGCAGACAAAGGAGTGACTGCGGCATTGTCGGAAAGTGCGGTGCGACGGCAAAAGGGCAACGCTCCGTTGCCCCGACCGCCAGGCGAAACGGGTGCGGAGCGAGATGCGCGGAATGCCCGCGGAGAGGGCTGCGGAAAGGGTTTTTGCCTCGGCAAACGCGGAAAAATGCTTAAAAAGAGAGTGATTTTACAAGAAGGAAGGAAATCCTGGCGCAATTTCGAAAATCCACTAAACAGTAGGATTTTAAGAAAAAGTATTATAAATTTCGCCAGAAAGTATAATAGTTTTCGTCGTTTTTTAGAATACTTGGCGGAAAAAGGGGGCATTGTGCGAAGCGCGCGGGCGTTGTATAATTGTCTTTGCACGAAAGCGGAGCCGGAGCGTTCCGCCGAGGATTGTGCGGGAGCAGACGCAAATGAGAGAGGATTTTGAAGGAACAAGGGTGGTGACGGTGTCCGCTGAAGAGCGGGCGGCGGTGGCGGCAAGGTTGAAGCGCAGGCGCACGGCGCGCATTCTGTGCGGGGTGCTCATACCCGTTGTCGTGCTTACGGTGTTCTTTGCCGTGATGCTCAACGTCCGTACGCTCGGCGTCGGGACGGGGAATACGGACGGAGCGTACGGGACCGTGCTCGCGGACATCGAGGGCATCACGGAGGCAAATCCCAGAATCATAGACATCGCGATGCTGGGGGCTCACGATGCGAATTCCTTTTCCGTAAGCGCCGACAACTCAATCGATAACAAGCCGGGCAGCGATATGTTGAAGTCTGTCTTTCCGATAACCTCGGGTTTTCAGTACCGTATGGCGGTCACGCAGGTGGTGTCCCCGTATCAACTGCTGATGCAGGGGGCGCGGATGCTGCATTTCAAATATACATATTACGACGGGGAATGGTTCGCAACGCATAATATGCTGGGCAGGGAATTCGCGCTGGACGTGCTGGACGTGCTGAAATTCCTCGACGAACATCCCGGTGAGGTCGTGATACTGTTTTTGCAGAGCACTTATTTCGGCGAAGACCAAAGCCTCGACTCCTTCCACGACTGGCTGGCGACGGTGGAATACAACGGCAAAACGATATACGATTTCGTCCATTACGACGAGGTCAACGTGTTCGGGTCCGAATTTTCGGGCGGAGTGACCATTGACGACCTGACCTACAACGACGTCACTCAAAACGGGACGTCCGCGGGCGTCGTGCTTATGGACAGGCGCGAATACGACATTGTCGAAGGGGAAACGGAGGAGAGTGCTTTTTCCGCTTACTTTTTCGACATCGACTCGAATGCGTCGCACGAATGGCACAACCGTATGGGGACGGACGTGCTGGCTGACGATATACAGCGCTATGCGATGGAAATCAGCGTCACTAGGCTGTACCGCTGGAAACTGCGCGTAAATCAGGCGCAGGCGACGGTTTCCGTGGCTACTGTCGGCGACGTGTTCCGCGACATAGGCGCGTGGTCGTTGGTGAAATTTGCCGAAAAATACAATGCCGCGCTGCTCGACAACGAGAATTTCGATATGTGGCTGAAAGCGATGCCCGTGTTTCAGGTGGATTTCGCAAACAGCGACCGCGGCGATTTCAACAACCGCGTGAATGCGAAAATACGCGCGCGCAACGAGGAAATCGTGCGCATATTGCTCTCAGAAGGAACGACTTATGAGAATTTATACGGTTAGACACGGTCAGACCGACCTCAACGTGCAGAAGAGGATGCAGGGGCGGCACGGTCTGCCTCTCAATGCGACGGGCATTGCGCAGGCGGAGCGGCTTGCCGACGAGCTGAAAGGCGTGTCCTTCGCGGCGGTGTATTCCTCTCCGCAGGAAAGAGCCGTGCAGACGGCGCGGATTGCGACGCGGGGTGCGGCGGTCGTCACGGACGAGAGATTGCAGCCGTTTGACGTAGGCAGCGCCGACGGGCAGGTTATCGACGAAAATATGCGCCTTGTCGTCGGGCTCATCCCCGACCCGACGGTTTACGACGGCGTGGAAAACCCGAAAGATTTCGCGGACAGGATATATTCCTTTCTGGACGAACTGACCGCGGAATACGCGGGCAGGGAAGTCAACGTTATGATTGCGGGGCACAAGTGCACCACGGGGTGCATAGACTGCTACTTTAACGGTATGCCGTCGGACGGCGATTTCTTTTCGCGTTCCGTCAGCAACGGGAATTTCAGAATATACGACGTCCGAAAATGATTTCCACGGTCTTTGCGGGACATCCCGCGGGTCAAAAAGAGGGCGCGCCGCGGGCGCGCCCTTACTTTGCGCAAATCGGGTTTTGCGCACATTCGGAGCAACCCGTTCAGAGCAGCCCTCGGCTTTCAAAGAACTTCCGGTTGAACACGACGGAAGGGTGGTCGGGTTGCAGTTCTGCCACCGTCTTGTGGCATTCCACGGCTTTTTTCTCCTCTCCGTCCTGCCAGTAACACGCCGTGAGCTCCACGAGCGGGATAATCCCCCTGCATTCGGGCTGGTCGAAATCGCCGTATGCGGAGAAATCTTTTGCCGTTAATGCCGCCGAATACCAATATATTGCTTCTTTCCACATCTTTTTGCGCTTGAACAGCGACCCGAGCTTGCATAAAACCGCGGCACGCGGCTCGCCGAAACGGAAAGTGCCCAGCAGCGTTTTCATCGCCTCGTCGTACTTTCCGAGCGCGATGTAGCAGTCGGCAAGCACCTTGCCGGACTCGATTTTGTTGACCGCCCAACCATCGCCCTCTACCGCGCCCGTGAGGACTGCCGCCGCTTCGGCGTAAAGGCGGTTGGAGTAAAGCTCCCTTCCGTAATAAAATGTATGGCGCGGGTCGAGCCTGACGCCTGCGGCGATGTTTTTCTGATAAATGTCGAGGTTGCGCCTTCCGCGCACTTTTCCGGGGACTTCGCCGTGGCGCATCGTGAAGTGCGAGAATATGATTTTCCCCTGCGGAGAAATACATTCGTGGACGCAGCCCACCCAGGGAGGGCAGTTCTCGCGGCGGAGTATCCTCTCGCGTATATAGGAATACGTCGCGCGCCCCTCCGCGTCGAACGCCACGTCGTAGCGGCACATAACCACGTCGGGTTTTTCGGTTTCCAGCCGTTTGCGGAGTTTGCCGAGCAGAACTCCGTTTTCGGGAGTGACGATGTCGTCGGCGTCCATCCACATTATATATTCGCACGTCGCCTTGGAAAAGGCGAAGTTCCTTGCGGCGGCGAAGTCGTCCTTCCACTCGAAATCGTAAATTTTGTCCGTATATTCCGAGGCAATCTTTTTCGTGCCGTCCGTGCTGCCCGTGTCGGCGATTATTATTTCGTCCGCGTACGCGCGCACTCCGTCCAGCGCCCGCGCCAGCACTTTTTCCTCGTTTTTGACAATCAGACAAAGTGAGAGCAGTCCTTCCATAGTAACCTCCGCGACATTGCATTTATATGATGTAGTAGGGAATTTTGGTTTACATAAATTTCAGGAGGACACGCTATGTTTTCTAACAGATATTGCAGAGTATGCGGCTGCTATCCGTGCAGATGCGGCGGGAACGTCACGCCCGAACCCGCACCGCGCGGAAGCTGTTGCTGTCAGGGGCCGACGGGGCCGACGGGTCCGCGCGGACCGATAGGACCGCAAGGCCCGCTGGGGCCTACGGGACCGACCGGACCTTCGGCGGTGACCGTAACGGTGGGGCAGACCATAACGGGACAGCCGGGCACCGCTGCGTCCGTCACGGATACCGGCGGAGCAAACCCCATTCTCACCTTTACCATACCGCAAGGTGCGACGGGAGCGACAGGCGCCACAGGCGCAACGGGAGCTACGGGCGCAACGGGTGCCACGGGCGCTGCGGGAACGCAGGGCGCAACGGGTGCCACGGGCGCGACGGGTGCCACGGGCGCGACGGGTGCCACGGGAGCACAGGGTGCAACAGGCCCGCAGGGCGTTCAGGGTTTGCAGGGCGTCGCAGGTACGCAGGGAGCGACAGGCGCCACGGGCGCAACAGGTGCAACGGGAGCAACCGGACCGACAGGCGCAACGGGTCCGACCGGACCTTCGGGGACGGGCGCCGGCCCCACCGGTCCTACGGGTGCGACGGGCCCCACGGGCGCGACGGGCCCCACGGGTGACGCGGGCGCGCAAGGTGCGCAGGGTTTGCAGGGTGACGAAGGTCCAACCGGTCCGACGGGTCCCACCGGTCCGACGGGTCCAACCGGTCCTACGGGTGCGACGGGTCCCACGGGCGCGACGGGTCCCACGGGTGACGCGGGTGCACAGGGCGCACAAGGTCCCACGGGTGATGAAGGTCCTACCGGTCCGACGGGTCCTACCGGTCCCACGGGAGCGACGGGTCCCACGGGTGCGACGGGCCCCACGGGTGACGCGGGCGCGCAGGGCGCTCAAGGTTTGCAGGGTGACGAAGGCCCTACCGGTCCTACGGGTCCTACCGGTCCGACGGGTCCTACCGGTCCTACGGGAGCGACCGGTCCCGTGACCCCCGGCACTGCCGTTGCGGACGTGGCGACCACCGCCAATACCGAAACGCTCGCCAACAAAATAAACGAACTTCTGGCGTCTTTGAGGGCGGCGGACATCATCGAAACCTGACGTTTGCGGGAGAGGAGGAAAGCGCACGGTCCGCCGTGCGCTTTCTTTTTGTCAATTCGGGCACGCGCGGCGAAGGGAACGGCGGGCGGCGCGGAATAATTTCATTTTCATTGCACCTTTATTAAATTATCTTTATTAAATTATTCTGACATAAACGGAAAATATATTGTATATAACGCGGATTTGCTGTATATTGGTTATTGGGTTTAAGATGAATTTAATCATTTTGTAACCTTAGTGTAAACAATAATATGCCGCAAAACGGCAACGGAGGTCAGATTATGCGCCTTTTGGTGGTTGAAGACGACGAAAAGCTGGCGAAGATACTTTCGACATCGCTCAGCGTCATAGGGGATGTGGACATCGCGCTCTCGGGGGAGAAGGCATTGCAGGACGTGGAAAAGACTTACTACGACATTATCATTCTCGACCTTATGCTCGGAAAGCTGTCGGGAATGGAAGTGCTCAAAGAAATCCGCCGCACCTATCTTATGCCAGTCATCATCCTTTCCGCGCTCAGCGACATCGACAAAAAAATCGACTGTTTCAGGCTGGGTGCGGACGATTATATGACGAAGCCTTTCGCGAGAGAGGAGCTTATGGCGCGCGTGGAGGCGTGCCTCAGGCGTACGGGCGGCAATTTCAGCAGCACGCACTACAAGTTCCGCAATATGGAGGTGAACTACGTCAACAAGATGATGACGGTGGACGGCAACTATGTCCCTATGAACCGCAAGACGTACGAAATCCTCGAACTTCTCGTGCGCAACAAGGAAATCATTATGACCAAGCAGCAGATTTTCGACAGAATCTGGGGATATTATTCCACCACGGGGACGTCGGTAATCGAGATAAACATATTCCGTCTGAGGAAGATACTTTCGGAGTACGGTCTGGACGTATGTCTGAAAACCATCAAAGCGACGGGATATATGTGGACGGAGAAAATCTGATATGGTGAGAGTAGACCGTGACATAAAAAAGCGTTGGCTGCTGTTCGCGCTCATAAATCTCGTGCTGATACTTCTGGTGTTCGGCTCGCTTATCGCGGGTTTCGGGGTGTATGTTGCGACGGCGCAGCAGAATGCGGTGCGCGACGGCGTGCGCGCATATGCCGAGGACCTGGCGGCGCGCGGAGTGGCGGAAATAAAGAACACTCTCGGCGAGAGCAGCGTGGCGCTGTACGATTCGCCGGAATACTATTTCGCGCTTTACACCGTGACGGGCGGCAACGTGATGATAGAAACGGCGGACGAATTCATTGACGTCAACCGTCCCTCGCTCGGCGGCCGCGTCGGTGAGAACCGCAGGGAAGAGATTGCGGGACATTGGTTCGAAACCTACACCGCGGAGGTGCCCGCGTCCGACGGCACTTCGGAATCGACTTACTATGTGAAAGTCTTCGCCCCGTGCGACAGCCTGGTCGCGGCGATGGACGAGATTTCGCTTTACAGCATCCCGTTCGCGATTGCGTTCATCGTGGTGGCGGTGGTGTTCAGCTTCGTATGGGGCTACATCGCCATCAAGCCCATAATGACGGATTACATCAAGCAGAAGGATTTCATCAACGATATGTCGCACGAAATCCGCACCCCTCTTGCCGTCATCAAGGGCAATCTGGAAAACGTGCTTGCCTCTCCCGAAGCGAAAGTTTCGGAGCAGGCGGAGATGCTTTACGCAAGTCTTGACGAAGTGGATTATATGTCCGACATTTCCTCCGGGCTGCTCAACATAGTCCGCGGCAGAAGCGCGGGCAGGGGGAAGGAAACGAAGATGAGCGACGTGGTGTCCGACACGGTGGATATGTTCGCCGATATGGCGACGATGGCAAACAAAGCTCTCATCGCCAACATCGACTATTGCGACATCCCCGTGGACAGGGAGAAGATAAAGCAGCTTGCGTCCGTACTCATCGAAAATGCGGTGAAATACACCCGCGAAGGGGACAGGATAAACGTCAGACTGAAAAACACGAAGGACGGCTGCGTGCTGACCGTGAGCGACACGGGCATAGGCGTGCCGAAAGGCGACCTCGACTCCATCTTCGACCGTTTCTACCGCGCGGACAACGTGAAAGACATCCCCGGCACGGGGCTGGGGCTTTCGATAGCGCAGGCGATAGTCGAGGGTATGGGCGGCAGCATAAAAGCCTCCGCAAACGTGCCGTGCGGCTTGGAAATCACGGTGCAGCTCAAACGGCAATGACAAACGGTATTTTGCATAAAACGGCAGTTTACAGCCGCAAAAAGACGTATGAAGTGCCTGCACGCGCGCATTCATTGTGCCGCGGAAGGAGGTGCGAATGAAGAAAAAGGCGTTTTTGCTCATTATATTTGTCCTGCTTGCGTGTATGCTCGCGGGGACGCTTGCCGCCTGTGACCGGGGCGACGACCTTCCGACGACGACTCCCGTGTCCTGGGAAAAATATCTCGAAGACGCGGCAGACCGCATAGCGGACTCAATTGTGCTCGACGGCGGCAAAATAGGCGTGAAATTCTCTTCCGACGTGACGGCGGAAGGGGAGGATTACACCTTTTTGCTGGGACTGAATTACGACCTTACGGCGGCGGACGCGGCAAACTCGTGTCTGGTGCTGGAAGTCAGGCAGGCGACTTCCGCCGCGGCAGACGAAGGTGAACTTTCGGACATCTCGGACGCCTCCTCCGATGACGGAGTGCTTTTCAGGATTGTCTGCGACAGCTCGTCCACCTGGATAGACATCGCTCCGGGGCTCGCGCTTTCGGACGCGCGCCTGCAAGTGGAGAACGTAGGGATTTTCGATTTGCTGGGCGTTGCGTTCGACGAGGACAATATCTTTTCGGCGCAGGAAGCGTTTTCCGACATAATCTTCAACCTCGGCAGGGCGTTCTTTGACGGGGTGAGAGTTGACGCGGACGGCGATACCTATGTATTTAACATAGACGACTCCTACAAGGAAACGGGCAGGGAATATTTCAACACCGTGCTTACCGTGTTCGGCGAAAACGTGGCGAATTCTCTGCTTGCGGCTTTCGGCATAAGCGATTCCGACGAGCTGTTCGATATGCTGCCCGATATGAGCGGCGAAGTGGTGCTGACATTCCCCGAAGAGGGCGGAGCGCTGCTTTCGGCGGACAATCTCACCGTTTCGGGCGGAGACGCGGGGATGAATGCGGAATTCGAAGTGCGGCACGAGCTTTACCCAGAGCTGGCGGAAAAAATCCCCGGCGACGACGCTGTGGGATACGTCCGTACGAAAGTGGGCAATTCGCATATGGAAGGGACGCTCTCTCTCGTGCGCGACGGCGGCACGCTGGTGAGTTACGATTACGTCCTCGACGCCAATCTGGACCTGCTGACGCTGATGTTCAACGATTACGACCTTACGTCGCTTGACGAGGACAACTATTTCCATCTGCGCGTCACGCACACCTGCACCGCCGCCTGCGACGATTTCTGCACTTCACGCCTGTCGCCGTCCCGCGGCGCGCTCATAGACCTCGCTTTCTCTCCGCAGGACTTTGACGGCAGCTACAATGTGTACATTTCCGTCGGTTTGAGCAGCCTTATCTCGTCCGACAGGGCGGCGGAGATAAACGAGCTTATGGGCGTAACTTCGGGCACTTATATACCCGAATACGTCCTGTTGACTTATCCTTATGACGACTTCGACGAAAGCTCGCTTCCCTGCCGTATGCTCCTTGCGCTGTATGCGGGCAATATGTTCACGACGGGAAGAGTGGAGATGGATATGAATTCCGTATCCGGCATCGTCGACCCGATTGTAGCCGTGTTGAACGGCGAGGGCGTTTCCGTGGACAAACTCGTTTTCGACATCGAAAGCAACGAGTTCGCTATGGCACAGCCGCACGACATTTATTCCGAAACCGTGTACATCATAGACAGCTCCGTCGGCGACGTGAAGGGTTACGGTCTTTTCGGCGACCAAAATGTCCTGAGCTGGGAGTGGGAGGAGCCTGTCGCGTTCGATATTGACGGCGAAAGCGTCAGCATCACCAATATATACGACGAAGAAGGGATGCTGCTGCACGGCGTTCAGGACGGAGAATACATCCCGATGAGCCCCGAAGAAATCACCGGGATGGTCGGGAGATATTTCGTCAAGGCACAATGCACTGCAATCGACAAAACGTCGCAATTCGACTTTTATGGACGTGTTCTGGAGATTGAAAACCTTGATATTGACGAAAGAGGGGTGCAGGAGGTGGTTTTCACCGTCGAATATCCGGGGCCTCTCAGCGCTCTTGCGTCGTCAGGCGTAATCCCCGAAGACGCATATGAAAGCTCGGACGAACTGACGACCGAGGTGACCGCGCGGATAATGCTTACCGGACGCAGTTCCGCCGACGTGGAATTCATGCCGCATGTGGCTTCGGACGCCGAACTTTCCGTGCTGTCCGCGGACACTCCGGGCGTCGGAGGTATATACACGGGGCAGAGCACGGTTATGCCCGAATATGTTTACGCCGATGCGCGCGTGCGGTACGACAACGGCTATGTCAAGGAAATGACCCTTGTCGGCGAATGCGACGAGCTCGGCGTGCACTATGCCATTTTCAGTCATTATTACTATACGAAACAGTGCGGCGAGATTACGGTGAGGTGGAGCTTTATGGACCGCACTTACGAGCGGACATATTATATCCAGCCGCCCGACAGGATTGAATTCGACATCGACGAGGAAAATATGCCCGCCCACAGCGTCGGCGATACAGTGTATATGTCCACCCTCACAAACAACATCGATGCGATAGCGTACTATGACAACGACGACGGCACGAGCAAGGGCATAAAACTTTATCTGACCGCCGAAAACCTGTTTATCAACGGTATTGCGCTTTCGGAGAGTTCGAGCTATTGGATAAGTCGCTCGATGACGTATAGCGGCTATACTGTCGAGTTTCTTGTCGCCAGCACTTACAGCTGCCATGTCGAAGTGTTCGGGGTCGAAAGCGCCTCTTTTGCGCAACGCGTTGATGCTTACCTCGGCGACGAGGCGACTTATATGTTCACGCAGTCTTTCACCGAGCCGGATTTCTGGTTTACGGGCACGGAATATGAGTTCTCCGGCAGCATAACGAACGCGACCCACGGCATCAACAGCATTCCCGAACGGACATTGTCCGTGGTTGTGGAGCGTTACAGCGCGGACAACCCCAGATATCCCGAAACGGTGGATTTCACCGCGGAAGGCGCCGCGGTGTCCGTCACGTCCTTCGAAACGTCTACAAGGTTCGCCGCGACCGACGACGCGGGCGTGCTGACATCATCGGATTTCCCCGCAATAATAGTCGGACCGATTGACGTTTCGTTCGGACTGGTGTTCAACGACCCTGGCTACTACCGCATACATCTGCGCCTTTCCGGCAGCGGAGGTTTCACCGTATATTGGTATGTCACCGTGGCAGAGTAGTCCGCGGCAAAACAGTCCGCGGCAGAACAGGCCGCGGCAGAGCAGAGCAATGCAAACTGCCGTCCGTTCCGCCGCCAAACAGCAAACAAACAGCCCCATTCATTGAGGGGGGCTGTTTGTTTTTAATCCCGTCCCCGTACGGGGAGAAAGATAGGATTACGCTTCGGCAACAGTCACCTGATATTCAAATGACATCGCACCTGCATACACTATGATAGTGAAATCCCCGGCTTGTGCCCATTTGTAATTTTTGATAAATGAACCGCTAGCAATAATAGCCGTATCGGAAACGTCGTTGCCTTCGCTGTCCAGCACCGCCCAACCAGTATTTTTCGTTGTGTTTGTCCACTTGAAATCATTAGCGGAATCGGTAATGGTGATTGTTATGACAGCCGTGTTTCCACCTACTGCGAACGTGAATGCGTTTTCGCCGACTTTGACGTCCTCGGTATAAACGGATTTGTCCAGTGTGTTTTCGATGGTGGCATTCTCGCTGAGCGCCACAATTTCGACTGTTCCGTCTTATTAAAGTCATCATAAATAATCATTAAATATTTTCACGAGTCCGAGGGGGACACGGAATGCATCGAGCGGCTTGTCAGGCGGATTTTCGGATAAAAAACATTGCCGCCGATAGGCAAAATGATAAAATTACATAATCATTAAATCAATGGCCGGGATATTTCCGACATATTTACACAAAATGTTTGATATGTATCGTGCAAAATGCAAGGCATATGAAATATTACAGTAAAATTGCAACTATCATTACCGTTTCGGAGGTACAGTTTAATTTTAATTTAATTTGAATGATAGGGGTGATTAATATACTGATGCTAGGCATATTATGCCCAAAAAAACAAAAAATAACAAAAAGGAGAAAATTTATGAAGCGGAAATTATTTCTGACTGTCATCATGGTTCTGGTACTGTGTCTGACGTGCGGTATGCTTCTGGTCGCCTGCGACAAAGACGACCCGGTTGATCCTACGCCGCCGCCCGCGACAGACGAGCCCATAACCGTTACTTCTGCCGATGTGTGGCCCGAGGTGCAAGCATATCTGCAAGCAAATAACGAGTATGCTCTTGCTCTCGAAATCAAAGCAAAGGACGAGAACGGCAATCCCACCGGCAATCCCATCTTCGGTCTTGCGTTTGAGAAGATTGGTGACGAGTATGTTATGTACGGCAACGTGGGCAGCAACAGCTACATCAAGCTGAAGGGCTTCGACATCATCGGTCTCATCGACAAGATTGACAGCCTTGTCGGCACCTTTGATATCGGTGACTTATTGAAAGGTCAATCCGTCAAGAGCCTGCTCGAAATGGTCGGCGCAATGATTTGGGCGGAAGACGCACTTCTCTACAACAACAATGTGTATGACTTCACGTTCGATATCAGCGGCATTCTTGATTTGATTGGACCCATACTGGCCGAAATCGAAAACATCGACGCAACCGTTGCCGGCTTCATCGGTGTGACTGTCGAAGAGCTCGGTTCTACCGTTCAGACCGTTGCCAATGTCATCGGTCTCAAGTACGATTCCACCAACGGTATAGTCAACGGACTTATCAATGCAATAGCGGATTTGGTCAATACGCATGACATCTCCATTGTCATCGGCACGGGCGAAGCGGTCACGAATGACGCCAACAACCCCTTCGGCGGCGTCATCACGGGCATCAACGCAGACCTCCGCGAGAGCGCAGCTCAGAACCTCCTCAAATTCTCCGTGGACGGCACCGTCACCGGATATGAAAACCAGGAGGAAGGCGCCCCTGTTGTCAATCACACCTATACCATCGATGTCGATGTTGACATCAACCCCTTCGAACTGCTTGCGATAGTCGATGCGCTTAAGCCCGAAACCGTGGGTGAAGGCGAAGACGCCACGACTCAGATCAAAGTCGATATGAGCAAAGAAGAAATCATCGACATGATTAAGAAAGTCGGTTATATCGGCGTGCAGGTGAATGAGGTAGGTGCGGATAACGCTGTCATTAAGAACATCCTCACCCTTTATTACGACTCCGGCGATTATGCCGTGGCGGCGTTGCAGTCTCATCCCGTTATGGGGCAAGCAAGCCTCGGTCTGGGCGGCGTATATAACATCGACGCGCTCATCGACGTCATCGGTATGCTCACCGCACCCGCAGGCGGAGCGAGCGAGCCGCAGCAAGGAAGCGACAGCGGCTTTGACTTTGACAAGATAATCGGCATTGTCGAAACCGTGATGGGGTATATCGACCTCGACAACATTGCCGCGGACGGTGTGACTATTGACTTCGCGGGTCTTGTTCCCGAAATCGTCAAACTCATAATGCCCGAAGGCAATGCCACCGTTGAAGGTGCGGTTATGGATGTCCTCGGCAGCGATTCGCTTAACATCAAATTCGGTGCGTTCAACTTCGGAAAATCCGAAAAGACGGAAGCGAAAGACCTCATCGCAAACCTCAGACTCGGCAGCAATGAGTATACCAACCCTTCTCTCACCGAAAATCACGGCAATTACATTGTCGACATCACCGGTGCTCCCGGTCTCAGTGACGGTGACAAGATAGGACTCGGCTCCGACATAACGTCCGGTATGACGCTGTCCAATGTCGGTTACGAAGGAATTTATCTCTTCAACGGCACGGATATCGACGGCAATGCGGCAGTAACGTCCGGCATCATTATGGATGTCATAGGCTTTGACCCGAACACCACCGGAGAACAGACCGTTACCGTTTACGTCGGCGTGGTTACGGACTTCTATTTTGCTATCGAAACCATCAACGGGCTTGGCGTCTTGGAAAACCCCATAGTGCTTGACCCGATGTGGCCTCTCTTCGGCGTGCTGCGTTACGATGTGACGATTGAAGTGGTTGACCCGATGGCGAATTACGAACAGGCGATGGGCATAGGCTACGATCTGTACGGAACCTATACGGGGGACATTACGAGTATAAATATTAATGTCGGACAAGCTTGGACGGCTGGTAGTGCTGAGGGTACTTGGGGTTTGCCTCTTGACGGTATCATGATATGCATTGCTTTGAGAACGGGTGACGACACTACTACTGACAAAATATTGTTCACCGCAGAAGATATGACAAATCCGCGTATGATAAGAATCACCGATTCGGCAGGCAATGACATAACCGACAAAGTAATCGCGGCAAACGGCGTGATCAACGACGCGGGGACGTATACGTTGCTTCTCTGCAAGGGCGGATACGGCGCCGAAATCGACATAATCGTCTCTTAAACCAGTCTTGGATTTGTCCGCTTCTTTTTTCAAATCTCCGACGCGCGCGACACTTAATCGTGCGCGTTGGGGAGGAGAGAGTATGCTTGTCAAGACGAGATTTGCGGACTTTGACGGCACACAGTGTCGTCCTCAATGCAGAAGGTCATCCGCGTTAAGCGTGACCCCCTCATAATTTGCGCGCTCCTTCCAAAGCCCTATATACGGAGCGCCGCCGTTCGCCGCACTACTTCCCGCGAACGTTCATTCCCCGGGAACCCCGTATTTTGCGGGGTTCTCTTTTTATTGCATATTGATTATGGCGAAACAAACGATGACCGGGTGCTTATGCGGCAAACGTGCAAAAACTCTGCCGCAATATAGTAGATTGCGGTCGGTGCGGCGCGCAGCGGCAAGAAAGTCGCGGTGCTCGACGCGGACATAACCGGACCTTCTATTCCCCGCTCTTTCGTCGTGAATCGCGAGAGGGCGGAGTCTATGGACGGACAGCACATTCTTCCCGTCGTCACGCGCACGGGCATAAAGGTGATGTCCCTCAATCTCCTCATCGACGACGAAACCAACCCCGTCACTAACGGCGCGTCCAATATGCAGTACATCGACTGGAAAGTCACCGTCGGCGATATGAGCACCACGGGCAACCTCGCAATCAGCCCCGCTTTTATCAGCGATTCCGAAGTTACGGTCGGTACAAGCATCAGCGGGGACACCGGGCGAACCCTCAACACATATGCACTTGCGGATACGGATAACAATCCCGAAACCGCGGCAGTAAGAACAGGCGTATATATGGTTTGGGAAGACGGCGCATATGTTGCAAAGGCAAGAGTTTACAACAGCTCCGACAAGACTTACAGCTTCTATGATGTGGAAACCGTGAGCATCAGCCTCAAAGTCATCGCCATCGACGGCGACAGCGAGAGCGATGTGACCGCAAGCATCTTCGACGCCAACGGCGGCTTCAATGCGGCAGGCACCTATCGTGTCGAGTTTGCGCTGACCACCGGTGACGCAGTCTACAACTTCACCACCACCTACACGGTGAATGCGGCACAGGCGTAATCACATTCCGAACGGAATGACAAACCGACAGCCCCCTCAATTGAGGGGGCTGTTTTCGTAAGTGCTGTCCCAGTATGGTGGGAGGGAACTAATCACGCTTCGGCGATAGTGACTTCGACTTCAACTTCGATGTTAATCCCGTTGTAATCAACGGCGAGTGTTACGCAAAATTCTCCCGCTCCGTTCTTGTGCAATTTGCAGTAGTGTATTTGTGACTGCAAGACTTGTTCCCCTGACGAACGTCGGTTGTTGTGGCTGCAAAAGCGAGTTTGCGGTCGGCGACGTCAATTATCGGCAGAAAGCGGTATCCCCGCGCAAAATTGTGTTCAGCGCGGGGATACGGTTATGTTTTAAGCAGGAAAAGTTTTCGGTTTTCGGCAGGGCAGTCAGTCTTCTATCTGTATCATAACCGCGCCTTGCTTGGCCTTGCAGAGAGGGCACTCCTGCCACGCTTCTTTCGCGGTGGCTTCGTAACCGCAGTCAGCGCACTTCCATTTGACCTTTTCTTTCTTTTTGTACATAGTGCCGTTTTTCATCTGGTCATAGAGCTGCGCAAACAGTTTCTGATGGCAGGTTTCCACCTGAATGATGTCTTCGTAAAGTTTCGCGATTTCGGGGAAACCTTCTTCCCGCGCGGTCTTTGCGTATTCGGGATAGATGAGGGTGGCTTCGTTGCGCTCGTCCTCCGACGCAAGACGCAGGTTTTCGAGCAGGTCCCATTTTTCTTTGAAGGGATAGCCGCTTGCGATGTCGATGTTTTCAATCTGTTTTTCTTCGGATTGCTGGATGAAAGTGTAGAACATCCTTGCGTGATTGAATTCGTTGTACACGACTTTGTCGACGAGTTCGGCGAGGTATTTGTAGCCGTTCATACGCGCGCCGTATTCAATGAATTCGTAACGGGTGCGCGCCTGGCATTCGCCCGCATAGGATTTTGCAAGATTGGCATAAGTTTTGCTGTCTTTGAGTTTCATATTCACCTCCGGTTTATTAAAGGTTGCCCGAAAGCGCTGTTTTTATACGTTCAGGGGACATCCGACGGAAGGGCAGAGCCGTGTAAAATGTGCCTTTGCGGGCGACCCTGCGTTTGACCGTGGCCGCGCGCTCGTGTGCACGCGCCTCATACGCGCACGCCGCTTATACACGCACACCGCGCACACGCTCTTACGTCGTATGCGCGCCCCTTTTGAATGTTTTAGTACGGAATTTAAGGTTAATTTAATATAAGATAAATTTTTGTTGAGAAATCTCATTTTGTGCGCCGCGGCGGCAGTTGTTGTGTAGGTTAAAACTAGGCTTTTTAGGGGCTGAGTTTATTATAAGGAGCAAATTATGAAGAAAAAGGCTTTCTTGTTCGTTATAGCCGCTCTTGTTTTGTGCCTGACCTGCGGTATGCTGCTCGTCGCGTGCGACAAGGACGACGATAACAACAATAACAACAACAATAACAACACCGAAGATGTTTTTGTTGATGCCAGCATAGACGATGTCTTTTCGACTGTCGTCACCAAGCTCGATGCTGCAAACAAGGCTGACGACGGTGAGTTCGCATTCGCTCTCGAAGTGGAGCAGACCGATTCCGAGGGCGCAAATTCCGGCACTCTGTTCGGGCTCGCTTATGAGAAAATCGGAGATGACTACTTCATCTATGCCGCAGCGGGGAATGACAATTATGTCAAGATAAACGCTGCGCCTCTCGGTCAGATTATCAACGACGTTCTTACTCTTGTCACGGCAAACGTCGACGGGATTACAATGAAGGACGGCTATCCGGCGTTTACGATTTTTGGCCGCGAAATTTCATTGAGCCCTGATGTTATTGGTTCGCTTCCGACTTTGCTTAGTAGCTTTTTAGGATTCGATTTGTTTGATTATGCCGAAGAGAGTATAAACGGAGACGGGGCGTATATTCTGCACATTAACATCGCCGATATTCTGGAACAGCTTCCCGGAGTGGTTAAAACCGTTGCCGGTTTTATTGACAGCGAGGCGGTTGCAGGTCTTCCGAACAATGCTTCTCTCGCACAGACCATCGAGGCTCTCGCGGGGCTCGATGAAGGCACCATCGACGGTTATGTTGCCAAGTATGCCGGCGATATCTTCGAGGGGCAGCAAATCCAAACTCTTGCCGATTTGCTCGGTTATTTTGCCGAGGCGGTTGACACCATCGATGTGAAACTCGCCTTTATGTTCGACACCAGAGTTGCGGACGATGCCACGAATCCTTTCACCGACATTGTGGCAATCAGCAGCGATGTCAGGGATGCAACAAACGCAATCAACGTGCTCAACCTCAATCTCGATGCAACCCTTGCCGGCTACACCGAAGTGACCGATGGTGACAATTCTATAACCGTCGGCGGCGATGAGAAGAATTATGAGGTGTCCGTCGATATGAACCTCGACCTCTTTGCGGCAGCTGATATGCTGCACCTGGTCGCAGAGGCGGAACGCAGCCAGACTGCCGTCGATAAACCCGTTGAACCCACTGCTCCCGGTGCTGATGCCACGGAAGAAGATCGGGCGGCATATGAGGAAGCTATGGAGGAATATAGAACCGCGCTTAAAGCTTACGAGGCTTATCGTGCGGCTGTCGATAAATACTTTGACGATAACTTCGCTTCCACGATGGTCGGCATACTCGACAAAGTCGGTTATCTCAACATCACCGTCAACGAAGTTAATGAAGCGGGCGAAGTCGTGGGCAACATTCTCACGTTCTATCTCAACGGCGCTGACGGCTATGCGGTCATCACTGCCAATGTTTACTCCACGGCGAACAACGTGCTTGCAGGCGAAGACGGCGTCATCGAACTCGGTGGCGTGTACGACTTCGAAGCGCTTGTGGACTACATCATCGTTATGATGGAAGAAGGCTGGAACGGCTCTCCCGAAACGTTTGCGACGGGCGCTGCCGACCCGTGCGGAGTCTTCAAGCACGAAGATGCGAATAACGACGGCAATTGCGATATTTGCGGCAATCCTATGCCCGGCATAATGGATTATGTCACCGCGGTGCTCAATATGGCAACGTCCAACTTCCAGATGCTCACCGATGAGAGCGGCGCCATGACCGGCATCCGTCTCAATGTTCAGGGCATCATCGACGCAGTGTTCGACAACTTTGTGTCCGATGGCAAGCTCAGCATCGCCGACGAATTCCTCGCCAACCTGGTCGGCGGCGTTCAGGACGCAGGGAACGGTCAGGTTACCTTCGCACTCCTCGGCGGCATAGAGGCGTTCGACATCGCGGTTCAGATACCCACCAGAGTTTACGGTGCGGTCAGCACTCCCGCGGCGGGCAGCTATGACGGTGGTGAAGAACTCGTCTGCGGTATCGCAGCGGGTGAAGGCGCATCCGTCAGCTATGATGCAAATGCTTATCATGCAAACCGTTTCGTGCTCAATGGCAAATACACCGTGACTTACATCGACGGTCACACCGAAACTCTGCCCGCGAATGAGCTGCAACTCGTGTGGGTCGACGCCGACAGCAATGCGTCCGGCACCGAAGTCACCGCGTATGTCACCGTTGCAAACGAAACGCTTGCGAATATGATAGCGGAGTCCGATAGAATCGGTCACGACACAACCAACTATTATCACAACAAAGTCGCATATCCTTTGAGCGGTCTGTTCGAGATAACACTCAAAGTGGCGTAAAACGACTTTTCGTCAGCAACGTTCCGCCCCTGCCCGACGGCAGGGGCGGTTTTTTGTTGCCGCACGGCGCGTGAAGAATGACGCGCGGAGAAGATGTTTGTTTACGTCGTGCGGGTTTTGTGTTATCATTGTGTTGCGGAGCGTTCCGCACGGAGGAGCTATGAGGATAGGCGAATTGTTCGGCAAAAAGAGAGCGGTGTGGTCGTTCGAGATATTTCCGCCCAAAGCGGGAAGCGGCATAGAGGGCATTTCCGCTACGCTCGCCGAGCTTGCGGACGTCAAGCCCGACTACATTTCCGTCACTTACAGCGCGGGCGGCAGCCGCAATGCGCATACGGCGCAGCTTGCGCGTATGGTGCGCGATACGGGCGTCGAACCGCTTGCGCATCTGACCTGCATCAATTCCCGCAAGGAAGAGGTGCTGGCTGCGCTTGCCGAGCTCAAAGAAGCGGGGGTCGAAAACGTGCTCGCGCTTCGCGGCGACCGCGTGGAAGGCGCGGAGAGCACGGATTTCCGTTATGCGTCGGAGCTTGTTTCGTTCATACGCGCAAACGGCTACGATTTCGACATAGCCGGCGCGTGCTATCCCGAAGGACACCCCGAAAGCGAGAGTATGGTCTCCGACATACGCCACCTGAAAGAAAAGGTGGACCTCGGAATGACGCACCTCAATTCGCAGCTGTTTTTCGACAATGACGACTACTTCCGCTTTCTGGATATGATAAGGCTTGCGGGGATAGAAATCCCCGTGCAGGCGGGAGTTATGCCTCTCGTCAAGGCGTCGCAGTTCGGCGGCATAGTCAAAATGACGGGAGCGAAGATACCCTCCAAGATATCGCGTATGTATTCGCGTTTTGCGGACGACCCCGTGTCGCTGAGGGAAGCGGGCATAGCTTATGCGACGGACCAGATTATAGACCTGCTCAGCGGCGGTGTGGACGGTGTGCATCTTTACATAATGAACAACTCTTACGTCGCGCGCCGCATCTCCGAAAACGTGCGTCCCATACTCGACAAGCTGAACGCGGAGGAGAAGAAATGAAAATCGACCGTGCCGAAACGCTCAGGTATCTCGGCTTCCGCGGTCAGGAGCTTTCGGAGGCGGACGAGCGTAATCTTGCGCGTGCGGAAGAGATATGCCTTTCGGCGATTTCGCCAAAAAGCGTAGTTAAAAAGTACGGTTTTGACTGCAAAACTATGAGTGTCGAAGGCACAAACGTCGTTTTCAGAGGCAATGCCGTCAGGCGGCATCTTGTCGGATGCGACGCCGTTTATCTCGTTGCGGCGACGCTGGGGCTGAATTTCGACAGAACGGCGGCAAGACTTATGCGGGAGGAACCCGCCGTGGGCGTAATGGCGGACGCCGCCGCCGTGTCGGCGATAGAAAGTTATCTCGACGACCTGACTGCGGAGATAGCGGAGAGGGAGCAGGGGAGGATAACGCGCAGGTTTTCCTGCGGGTATGCCGACTTTCCCCTCGAACAGCAGACGGATTTCGTGCGGCTTCTCGATATGAACAAAAGGCTGGGAGTATATCTCGGCGCGGACTTTCTTATGACCCCGCAGAAGACGGTCACCGCCGTCATAGGCGTCAGGGCGGAAGCGGAGAACGGACTATGAGAAAAGATTTTCTTGATTTTGCAAAAGAGGGTTTCGTGCTTCTCGACGGCGGTTTCGGCACGGAACTTCAAAAGCGCGGTCTTCCGGGGGGAGTCCCGCCCGAAAACCTCAATCTCGACGCTCCCGACACGGTGCTCGAAGTGCACCGCGCTTATGCGGAGAGCGGAGCAGACGTCATTTCCGCAAACACTTTCGGCGCAAACCGCCGCAAACATCCCGAAGGCGGCGAAGCCGCGGCGCTGACGGCGGCAGGCGTGAAACTCGCGCGGAGAGCGGCGGGCGACGACAAGTACGTCGCGCTCGACATAGGCTCCACCGGCGCGCTTACGGAGCCGCTCGGAGACCTGTCCTTCGACGAGGCGTACGACATTTTCAAGGAGCAGATTGTCGCGGGAGAGGGCGCGGACGTCATACTGATTGAAACTATGTCCGACCTCACGGAGCTGAAAGCGGCGGCGCTCGCCGCGCGCGAAAACAGCTCGCTGCCCGTGTTGTGCTCGATGACTTTCGACGAGGACGGCAGGACGTTTACGGGATGCAGCGTGGAGTGTTTCGGCATCACCGCTTCCGCATATGCGGACTTTCTCGGCATCAACTGTTCGCTCGGCCCCGACAAAATTTTCCCGCTCATAAAACGCCTTATGGCGGTGAGCCGCGTGCCCGTGTTCGTGAAGGCGAATGCGGGTCTGCCCGACAGCGAGATGAACTATCCCGTAGGTGCGGAAGAGTTCGCCGACCTTTACGGCGAATATGTCGCCGCGGGGGTGAACGTGCTCGGCGGATGCTGCGGCACGACGCCGGCGCACATAGCGGCGATAAAACGGAGCATATCGCACAAAAAGCCCGTTAAACGTGTCATTCCTTATGTTTCAGCCGTCTGTTCCGCTACGAAAGCGGTTTTCATAGACGGGGTAAGGGTAATCGGCGAACGCATAAATCCCACGGGGAAAAAGGCTATGAAGGAGGCGCTGCTCGGCGGCAATTTCGACTATATAGCGTCGCAGGCTCTGGAACAGGTGGAGGCGGGCGCGGAGATACTCGACGTCAACTGCGGACTGCCGGGCATAGACGAGGCGGAGATGCTGCCGCGGCTGGTCGGATTTGTTTCTTCGCTTACCGATGCGCCTTTGCAGATAGACTGCGGCAAGGCGGACGCGGTGGAGCGCGCTTTGCGCGCGTATACGGGCAAGGCAATCGTCAATTCCGTGAATGCGGAGGACGCGTCGCTCGACGCCCTTTTGCCGATAGTCAAAAAGTACGGCGCGGCTGTCGTCGGGCTGACCGTGAGCGACAAGGGAGTGCCGCAAACCGCGGAAGAGCGCGTCGCGCTTGCGCGCAGGATTGTCGCCGCCGCAAAGAGGTACGGCATTCCCGAACAGGACGTGTTTATAGACTGCCTGACCCTCACCGTCGGCGCGCAGCAGGAGCAGGCTATGCTCACCCTGCAAGCGCTTTCCGAAGTCAAGAAGGAGTTCGGCGTAAAAACCGTGCTCGGAGTGTCCAACGTGTCTTTCGGACTGCCTGCCAGAAAACTCGTCAACACCGCGTTCCTGACTATGGCGATGTATGCGGGGCTGGACCTTCCCATTCTCAACCCAAACATTGCGGAAAATATGCAGGCGGTGGACGCGTTCAGGGTGTTGGGCGGCGAGGACGTCGCCTGCGCCCGCTATGCGGAAAAATACGCGGAATGGAAGGATGCGCCGACGTCTTCCGCGGCTGTGCCTGCGCGCGGAAACGCGGCTGAAAACGAGGGCGCGGCGGCGAAGGACGACGATTTGTTCTATTGCATTTCCAAAGGATTGGACAGGGCGCGCGACATAACGCGAGGCCTTCTGCGCGAGCACGACGGACTTGCGGTGATAGACGGCTGGCTCATTCCCGCGCTCAACCGCGTCGGGGAAGATTACGCCGCGGGCAGGATATTCCTTCCGCAGCTCATTTCCTCTGCGGAAACGGCCAAACTGTGCTTCGACGAAGTGCGCAGCACTCTTGCCGACGCGAGCAGCGCCGAGAAAGGCGTAATCGTGCTTGCGACCGTGAAGGGCGACGTGCACGACATAGGCAAAAACATCGTAAAAACGGTGCTGGAAAACTACGGCTACCGCGTCATAGACCTCGGCAAGAACGTGCCGCCGGAAGAGGTCGCGGCGGCTTGCGAAAAATATGCCGTGAAACTCTGCGGACTCAGTGCGCTGATGACCACCACCGTGGACAATATGCGCATCACGGTCGGGGAAGTCAAACGCCGCTGTCCGTCCTGCAAAGTTATGGTCGGCGGCGCGGTGCTGACTGCGGAATATACCGAAAAGATAGGCGCGGACAAATATTGCCGCGACGCCGCGGCAAGCGCGCGCTATGCGGGAGAAATCTTCGGAACAGGCAAATAAGCGTTTTTATCGTCCGTTTTGATTTGTTAAACCGCCGTTTTCGTCGAAATCGGCGGTTTTGTGTTTTTATGTCTTGCGCCTGCCGTATACACGGGCGTAAGCAGTGCGCGTTTGCGAAATGGAAGTTTCGGTTCCTTGCCGTGCCGTCGGGTCGAACACACAATCGCTTCCGAAGTGACGTTTCGGGATGTGTCCGCACCGTTTCGCCGCGAAATCGGGTCTTGAAACGGCGCGCGGAATGTGCGATAATACAATCGTACAATACCGCGCCGCGTAACGCGCGCGCAAAGGGGGAAATATGGAATATAAGATGCAACTCACGGAGGAGCAGAAAAAAATCCTCGACGGAGAGCGCGGCGAAGTGATGGCGAAGGTTATGAAGACCCTCGTGCTTTTCGGCGACGTCTTCGGGGCGGAAAAACTCGTGCCCGTCACCCATCCGCAGGGACACCTGGTCACGAGCTTCGGCATCGGACTGCTCAAACCGCTTTTCAGGACTATGGACGAGCTTATCGCCGCGGGTCTGAAAGCGGAGGGCGGTTTCACGGTGGACCCGCGCCCCATCGATTACGAAAACGTCAGGTGCAACCCGCTCAACAAACTTGTTTTCAGCAAGATTATGTATTCTGAACAGGAGCGCTACGAGGAGCAGCTCTTAAAGGTCGGGCTGCGCGACAAGGACGCGTTCTCCTGCACCTGTTACCTTGCCGAAATGGGCAACGTCCCGAAAAAGGGCGATGTGCTGTCGTGGGCGGAGTCGTCTGCCGTCGTGTACGCAAACTCCGTGCTCGGCGCGCGCTGCAACCGCAACAGCGGTATGCTCGACCTGTTCGGCTCGATAGTGGGATATGTGCCGTACTTCGGTCTGCTCACGGACGAGGGCAGGAAGGCGACGTGGAAAGTGTATGTGAAAACATCCGAAAAGCCCGAAGCGCAAGTCCTCGGCAGCGCGATAGGTATGAAAGTGGTCGAGGATGTGCCGTACGTCTACGGGCTGGACAGATTTATCGGGAACGAACTGACGGACGACGCGACGGCCTACCTCAAAGATTTCGGCGCGGCGACGGCAAGCAACGGCGCGGTCGGTCTGTATCATATCGACGGTCTGACGCCCGAAGCGAAAGAACTCGGCGAGAGCCTCATCGCTCCCGACGCGCAGACGTACATCATCGACGACGCGGAGTTGGAGCGCGTCTACCGCTCATACCCCGTGATGTGGAAAAACAAGGACGCTCGGGCGAAACTTTGTTTCATAGGCTGTCCGCATCTGACTTATTCGCAGCTTGTCAAGTGGACGAAGGATATCTGCTCCGAGTTGAAAAAAGCGGGCAGAAAGAAAGTCGCCGTGCGCACCGTGCTTTGCGCCAGCCCGTATGTCGCGGAAAAGTTCAGGAAGTCGGAATATCACTCTTCGCTCACCGCGACGGGCGCCACGCTGACGAGCATATGTCCGCTGATGTACACCAACAATCCGCTGACAAAGAGCACGCCCATTGCAACCAACAGCAACAAACTGCGCACTTATTCCGTGTCGCGTTACTATAAGGACGCAGACATTCTCCGCGTTATCGCGGGCGAGGAGGTGAGATGATGAAACGGTTCAAAGGCAGAGTCATTGCAGGCGGAAATTGGCAGGGTGAAGCGGTCGTATCTCACGCGGGAGTGAACACGCTCGCAACATTCCAGAAGAGCGCAATGGCGGGCAAGCAGGAAGTGATTGTGTCCGACCAGAACAATCCCGACATCTTCGGCAAAAACATCACGGGCAAAGCGTTGTGCCTGCCCGTGACGATAGGTTCGACAACGGGCGGGCTGGTCATACAGACGGTGTGCGCGATGAAGATAAATCCCGCCTGTTTCCTGTTTTCCAAGCACATCGACAGCCTTGCTGCAAGCGGTATCGTGCTGGCGAAAGTGTGGGAAGAGAGCAACGTAATCGCGATAGATATGCTCGGCGACGAGTTCCTCGAAACCGTGAAAACGGGGGATACCGTAAAGGTCGAAGAGGACGGCACGGTCACCGTGCTGTAACTTCGGAAAACGGCGAAAACCGCCGCACGGCAAGTTTAACGAAACAAAACATATTGCACAACCGCGTCTTTTGCGATTTTGCGGAGGGCGCGGGTGTGCTTTGCCGCTTGCGCATACGGCAAGCGGCGGGGAGAGCTATGAAAAGTTACCGTAAAATTCTCACCGTCAACATACCTTCGCGCAGAGGGTTCGTCAACATCACGCCGCAGGTGAGCGAGGCGCTCCGCGAGTCGGGGATAAAGGAAGGGCTTGCGCTCGTCAACGCGATGAACATCACCGCGAGCGTGTTCATCAACGACGACGAAAGCGGACTGCATTCCGATTTCGAGAAGTGGCTGGAAAAGCTCGCGCCAGAAAAGCCCTATTCGCAGTATGCGCACAACGGCTACGAGGACAACGCGGACGCTCATCTGAAACGCACGATAATGGGGCGCGAGGTCGTGGTGGCGGTCACGGACGGCAAACTCGATTTCGGCACCTGGGAGCAGATATTCTACGGCGAATTCGACGGTATGCGCAACAAGCGCATAATGATTAAAATCATCGGAGAATGACCCGACCCGAAACGTCCGACGGATTTCGGAGTTTTATGCCGCCGCGGCAGGGCTTTCTGCCGCTTCGGATTTGGAAACAAACTCTTTGTACGAAAAACTGAAAGCGCTTTCCGCCGAAAACGTGCTGCCTATGCATATGCCGGGACACAAGCGCAACTTGCGCGAATTTCCGTGGCTCGGGGAAACGGGCGGCGCTTTCGACGCGACCGAAACAGAGGGGCTTGACGACCTGCACGCGCCTGCGGGCGCGATTGCCCGCATACTCGGACGCGCGGAAAAACTTTGGGGCAGCCGACGCACCTTTCTGTCCGTCAACGGCAGCACGGGCGGGATATTCGCCGTGCTTGCCGCGTGCGGAAACGGAGGAGTGCTTGCGGCGCGCAACTGTCACCGCTCCGTGTTCAACGCCGCGTCATATCTCGGACTGCGCACGGAGTACGTAATTCCGCCGACTGTCGGAGAATACGGCTTTTTCGGCAGCGTCGGGGCTGCGGAAGTGGGGAAACGGCTGGACGAAACGGGATGTAAGGCAGTCGTCGTCACCTCTCCGACATACGAAGGCGTGTTGAGCGACACGGAGGCGATAGCGGAGCAGGCGCACGCCAGAGGTGCGGTGCTCATACTCGACGCCGCGCACGGCGCGCACTTCGGATTGTCCGACGCGTTTTCGGGGAATTCGGGCGCGGACGTCGTGGTGACAAGTCTGCACAAAACGCTGCCGTCGCTGACGCAGACGGCGCTCGTGCACGTTATGAGCGACAGAGTCGACGTCGCCGCCGTGTCCGCCGCGATGTCCGCATTCGTGACGAGCAGCCCTTCCTATATCCTTATGGCGGGCGTCGAAAAGATGTTGGACTACCTCGAACAAAAAGGCGCGGAAAGGTTGGATATGCTGGCGCGCGAGCTTGCCTTCTTCCGTGAGCGCACGCGCGCATTCGGGAGGCTCCGCGTATTTGACGGAGAACGTGAAAAATTTGCGGAAGTTTTCAAAACCGACACGTCAAAGGTGTATATCGATTGCAAAAACTGTTCTTTCGGCGGATTTGAACTGAAAAGGCGCTTGCGTGCGGAGTTCGGCACGGAGCTTGAAAGCGCGGCTCCGTACGGCGCGCTTGCCTATGTGACGGCAGGGGACGACGCGGATAGTCTTGCAAGGCTTTTCTCCGCGCTCGCGGCGTTGGACGACGATGAAGTCGCGCGTGCGGAAGGGCGCGGTAAAAACGGCGTCGGGAGGGATTTGTCCGTTGGCGCAAAAGGGTGCGGCACTTGGACGCCCGGCGCGAAGGCGGCGGAAATGCGCGAAGCGCTGCGTAGTCCGTCGGAGATTGTCTCTCTCCGCGGCGCTGTCGGAAGAGTGAGCGCGGACAGTCTGTGGGCATATCCTCCGGGAGTGCCCGTAATTCTGCCCGGAGAGCGCATAGAGGAAAACTGCGTCCGGTATGCCGAAAGCGTGCGGCTTGCGGGCGGCGAAACCGTCGCCGCGTACGGCGGACGGGAGGGATATATACGCGTCGCGTTGTCCGCCGACGCTCCGTTCTCTTGACAAAGCGCGCGCACATACGTATAATGAATTTACAAAACAAATTCGGAGCGTAAAAATGAAAAGAATTCTTTCTCTGAACACGCGCAACCTTGAAACCAGCAGAAAAGACGGCGGCTGCGGCGAATGCCAGACCTCCTGCCAGTCTGCCTGCAAGACTTCCTGCGGCGTAGCAAACCAGAAGTGCGAAAAGCCCGCCAAGTGAGCGGTTTTTCTCTCACGGCAGGATGAAACTTATCCGCCCCCTGACGGGCGGATTTTTATCGGTTCTTTATGGTCCACACATTCAGAAGATGCGGAATAAACGTCGCCGTTGATACGGCAAGCGCGTCGGTGCACGTCCTGGACGACGTCGCATACGACGTGGTTTCGGCATACGGCAGACGCGACAGGGAAGAAACGGTGCGGTCTGTTGCGGCAAAGCACGGAGTGACGGAAGAGGACGTGCGCGAATGTATGGCGGACGTCGACGCACTCGTTGCCGCGGGCACTTTGTTTTCGGAAGACAAATTCCGTCCCGACGTCGACGCGCTTGCAAAACGCTCGACGGTGGTAAAGGCGCTGTGCCTGCACGTTGCGCACACTTGCAATCTGGACTGCGAATACTGTTTCGCAAGCCAGGGGAAGTATCACGGCGAGCGCGCGCTTATGACTTTCGAGGTGGGCAAACGCGCGATAGACTTCCTCATCGAAAACTCGGGAAGCAGGCACAACCTCGAAGTCGACTTTTTCGGCGGCGAACCGCTGATGAATTTCGATGTCGTAAAACGCATCACCGCATACGCGCGGGAAAGAGAAAAGGAAACCGGGAAGCACTTCCGCTTTACGCTGACCACCAACGGGATGCTGGTGGACGACGACGTGATTGATTTTGCCGACCGCGAAATGGACAATGTCGTGATGAGTCTTGACGGAAGAAAAGAGGTGAACGACCGTTTCCGCAAGACGGCGGGCGGCAAGGGCAGCTTCGACGTCATTGTCCCGAAGTTTCAGCGCTTTGCGAAGGCGAGAGGCGAGAAGGACTATTACATCCGCGGCACGTTCACGCACCTCAATCCCGATTTTATGAAGGACATCGAGGTTATGCTCGGTCTGGGGTTCGACCGTCTGAGTATGGAACCGGTCGTCTGTTCCTCCGACTCTCCGTATGCGCTGACGGAGGAAGATAAACAAATCGTGTACCGGCAGTACGAGCTTCTCGCGGAGAAGATGATAGAGTGTGATGAGAAAAATACACCTTTCGTGTTCTACCATTATATGCTTGATTTGGAACACGGACCGTGTATTTACAAACGTATTTCGGGGTGCGGTTCGGGGACGGAGTATCTTGCGGTCACTCCGACGGGAGAGCTTTATCCCTGTCACCAGTTTGTCGGCGAGAAAGATTTCGAGATGGGGAACGTGTTCGACGGCATTTCCGAACACGGCAAAGAAGTGCGCGCGTCCTTCAAACGCTGCAATGCCTATTCCAAACCCGAATGCGACGATTGCTGGGCGAGGCTTTATTGCTCGGGCGGGTGCGCGGCGAACGCCTGGCACGCCGCGGGCGACGTGAACGGGATATACGCATACGGCTGCGACCTTTTCCGTTGCCGTATGGAGTGCGCGCTTGCGGTCAAAGCTGCGGAAATGCTCCGCAAGGCGGACAGTCAGACGGATTGACGGCAGAGTTTCACACCGCGCCCGTTCGGGCGCGGTTTTTGTTTTCCGCGTTTGGAGTGTTATCGTCGGGTCACTTTTTTGCGTGGGTGCGCCCTCGCGTGCGCGCGTTATGCGCACGCATTTTTCGATAAGACGAGATAACGCGACATAATGCGGAAATTGTAGCGCAAACACAAACGGAAACTTTTTTTATCGTTATTGTTTGTAACGATTGGGTTTGATATAATGTTTCACCGAGGAGATGAGAAAATGAAAGAAAACGCAAAGATAATCACCGTTGCCGGAAAGGGCGGAGTGGGCAAAACTTCCGTGTCCGCGGCGATGGTGAAGATAATCGCGGAGGCGTATCCCGACAAACGGCTGCTTGCAATCGACGCCGACCCCGCGACGGGGCTTTCCACCGCGCTCGGTGTGGAGGTCAGGGCAACGATTGACGACATCAGACGCAGCATAGTCGAAACCCTCGACGAGGGCGACACGCGCACGGCGATTGAACTGCTCGGCGACGCGCGTTACAAAATTTTCGACGCAATGACCGAAACGGACAAATTCGCTTTCATCGCCGTCGGAAGACCCGAATCCGCGGGCTGCTACTGCAAGATAAACAGCTATCTCAAAGAGGTCATATCCCTGGTTTCGGGAGATTTCGATTACGTCGTCATCGACGGCGAAGCTGGGGTGGAGCAGATAAACCGCCGCGTTATGGAAAAGGTGACCCATCTCATTCTCGTCACCGACCCCAGCAAAAAGGGCAGACAGGTCATCGCGTCCGTGAAAGAGGTGGCGGACAGGCTTATGTCGCCCGAAAAAACGGGCGTCGTCGTCAACCGTATACTCGACGACGAACAGAAAAAATATCTCGACCTCGGCGGGCTGACCGCGTATGCGTACATCGGCAGCGACCCGAACGTGTCGAGGTTCGACACCGAAGGCAGGAGTCTTATGGAACTGCCGGATGACAGCGAAATAGTCGCGGGGGCGCGCAGAGCGCTCGAAGCGGCGGGAATATTGTAAACAAAGGAGGGAATATATGGCAAAGTATTTCGGCGGATGCGACGTCGGTTCCACTTACACCAAGTGCGTCATTCTGGATGAGGGCGGCAAAATCGTTTCCGACTGCACAATCCGCAGCAAAATCAACTCGCAGGAGAGCGCCGAGCTCGCTCTGCAAACGGCGATAGACAAGGTGCCTGGGCTCAACTCGGCAAAGGACCTTGCCTATCTCATCGGCACCGGCTACGGGCGCAACAAAGTGCCTTTCGCGGACGAGAACATCTCGGAGATAAGCTGTCACGCAATGGGCGTGCACGTCACCGACCCGACCGTCAAGGCAATCATCGACATCGGCGGTCAGGACGTCAAGGGCATAGCCATTGCCGAGGACGGCACGGTGAAAAACTTCGCGATGAACGACAAGTGCGCGGCGGGAACGGGCAGATTTTACGAGGCGATGGCAAACGCTTTCGAGATGACGCTGCCCGAATTTTCCGCACTTTCGCTGACGGCGAAGAATACAATCCCCATCACCGCGCAGTGCACGGTGTTTGCGGAGAGCGAAGTCATCTCTCTCGTCGGCGAAGGCAAGCCTATGGACGAGATAGCGGCGGGCATACAGATGGCGGTCGCGAAGAGATGTTTCGTGATGGCGAAAAAGGCGGGCGCGACCGACAGCATCACGCTGACGGGCGGCTGCGCAAAGAACCAGGGGCTCAAAAAGGCGATAGAGCACGTGCTCAAACTCAAAGTCATCGAGCTCAAAACCGACCCCCAGCTTATGGGTGCGCTCGGCGCTGCCGAATACGCCAGACAGAAAGGACTTGCGGAGGTAGGCTGATGGAATGGTGGGCAATACTTCTCATCGTGCTTGCGTGCGTGGCAGTGGGCGGATTTCTGCTGCTTTTCGCGATATATTTCTTCAACCTCGATATGAAACTCATATCCGTGGTTTACAGGCTGCTCGGCAAGCATTATGACAAAATGAAAAGGGACAACAAACTTTGATGAAACTTTACGACGACCTCATTGCCGAAACGGAAAAAGCGGTTTATGCGTGCAAAACGACACGTTACGACCTCGATTCCGTCACTCCGTGGAAAGACGCGGGAGAGAACGTGCTGCTGCTCGCGAAGGAGAGCGCGTACGAACTCGGCGCGGGAGGCAGCGGGTTCTGCGCCTGCCTCGTGACCCGCGACGCGGCTGCCGTTCGGAAAAACGAGATTGTCGTCTGCGGCGAAGATTTGGGGGCGCTGAAAGGCGACGCGCCCTATGCGAGGATAGCGGTGGCCCTGACGGAGGGGATAGACGACGAAGCGGACCCGGACGCGGCGTACAAAAGCGTGCGGGGGATAGATTTCGTGAAATATCACGTTTTCCCCGAAGGGTATATGCTGTGCATATCTTCGGAGGGCAGCCGCGAACAGGTCCGCGTGGGACGCCGCGCGGTGCGGGACGGGATAAGTTTCGCTTCCGTCGGAGCGCTGTATGCGGGGAGGTATCTCGCGCACCCCAACGTCCGTGCCGTGAAACTGATTTTCGTCACGGACCAAAACGCCGTCGCCGCTCTGAAACGGGTGGCGGAGGAAAGCCGCCGACGCACGGCGGCGCTCAACAAAATTCTGCAAAACGTAATGCTGGATTGCAGCGTCTGTTCGCTCAAACCCGTCTGCGACGAGGTGGAAGAGCTGAAAGCCCTGCATTTCGGAAGAAGCGCGAAAGCGCAAGGGGAGAATAAGTGAAAGACTTAAAGCATCTGATTTATTTCGAAAATCTGCTGCAAACGGCGCACAACGACGCCGTCAAAGCGGCGATAGACAAGGGCGGACTCGCCGTGGGCTATACCTGCTATTTTATGCCCGAAGTCCTGCTCAACGTGGACAACTGTTTTTCGGTGCGCCTGCGCGCGCCGCGCACGGGTTCGATGGACATCGCGACGTATTATATGTCGAGTTTCCTGTGCGGTTTCAGCAAGGCGCTGTTGGAGCGCGGCATTGAGGGCGGCTACAACTTCCTGTCCTGCCTGATGGGCTCGGAAACGTGCAGCGAGATGAACCGCACTCTCGAACATTTCGAGATTCTGAAACTCGTGCCCAACGACAAGTTTTTCGTCACCATCATCGACGCACCTTTCAAGATTACGGAACACGGGCTGAAACATTACGTCAACCAGATAAGGATGAAAGTGCTGGACAGGCTGCACGAGGTCTACGGCGCGGACGTCAGCGACGAGTCGCTCCGCAAGGCGGTGGAGATGCACAACCGCGTGGCGCGCGTTATGCGTGCGATAGGGGACTACCGCAAGGAAGACAACCCGCGCATTACGGGGTACGAATACCACGTGCTTTCCGTCGCGACGTACTGCTGCCCGAAGGCGGAGATAATCGACAAGCTGGAAGAAACTCTGGAAGAACTCAAAACCAGAGTGCCCGACGAAAAGAAGAAGTTCCGCGCCAAAGTCGTCGTGGTGGGCAGCGAAATGGACGACCCCGATTTCACGAAACAAATCGAGGACGCGGGGGCTTTGGTCGTGGCGGACAGATATTGTTTCGGGACTATGCCGGGGCGCGACGTAATCGAGCTCAACGACACCGACGACGTGCTGACGCAGATATGTCTGCATTATCTCAAAACGAGCCAGTGCCCGCGCTTTATGAGCCAGGAAAAGGTGCAGAACCGCCGCGATTTCGTTGCCGGGCTCGTGCGGGATTATCACGCGGAAGGCGTCATTTACGAGCAGCTCAAATTCTGCGAATACTGGGGCTATGAGCGCGCGCTCGCGAGCCACATAATGCAGAGCGACTACAACATACCCGCGGTTTCAATAGACAGGCAGTATACCGCAAGCGGGTCGGGGCAGCTGCGCACGCGAGTTCAGGCGTTCGTGGAAAGCCTGGAAATCAAGAGAATTCAGAAGGGGAAGAAATAATGGCAGGACTCGGAAAACTTTACCGCGACAAGGACGCGGTGCTCAAACACAGAGAGTGGCGCGGGTTCAGGGACACGATGTACGACTTTTACAGGTGGCTCGTCAACTGGAAAGACATCCTGAAATTCGTGTTCAGACAGCCCGTTTCCGTAGTGAAAGGTTTGTGGAGATACAGATGGATGAGCTCTTATCTCACCGTGCCCGCATTTGTCGACAGGCATTTGCAGGGGCTCAGGGGACCGCAGCTCAGAATGGCGCATCTCCATTTCAATATGATTGTCAAACACGCGACGGTCATCATAGGCACGAGCTTCCGCGCGGACGAAAAACTGCACGGTCCCAACAAGCTGTCGGACAGGATAGTGTGTATGGACGAGCTCATCCCGATGGAGATAATGGCGGGCTTCCCGAACCTCATCGGCATCCCCGTGCAGACGATGCCCATCTTCTTGTCCTCGATGGTCGACCAGCAGATAGTTCCTCCGTATCTCGACGTGGTGGAAAACTACGGCGTGCCCGCGGACGTCTGTCCGCTGCCGTCGGGCGAGGCGGGCGTCGCGATATGCGACGACTTCCCGAAGTTCGGCAAATGCTTCATCACCTGCAATATGCCCTGCGACGGCAGCATAATGACGACGTCCTTCCAGGAAAGGCGTTTCAGACTGCCTTCGTACTGCCTCAACATTCCGCTCAGATACACCGAAGAAGAGGTGCAGGAGTACGCTCTGGAAGAGATAAAGGGCTGCATAAAGTTCATAGAAGAGCAGACGGGCGAAAAGTTCGATTGGGACGCGTATTTCGCCGCAATGAAGGTTTACAACAAAGAAACGGAGTATGAACTCCAAAAATGGGAGATTAACAAGACAAAGTATCCCCAGCTCACGGGCGCGAATTTCTGGCTTTACAGGCTCTATTACTTCCACCTCAGCGGCGGCTTCGACAAGCGCTTCGGCAAGGTGGACAAAAAGGTCAACGAGATTATGCTCAAAGCCTACGAGAAAAAGACCCCCGTGTCCAAAGAAATGCGTCACCGCGCCATCGTCTGGTCCTGCCCCGCAAACTACTACACCAACTTTGCCGCGTGGCTGGAAAACTGCTGGGGCATCAACGTCGTTATGGATATGGAAACGATGATTTCCTATCTGATGTTCGACACCGAGGACAAGGAAGAGTCCCTGCACGACCTCGCCAAGACCTATCAGCGCGTGACGATGCGCAAGCATACCAAGGGCGGCTACCGCAACGTCGTGGACGAACTGTGGCGCATAGTCGAAGAGTACAACGCGGATATGGTCATAATGTACGACCAGATTTCCTGCAAGGGAATGGCGGGGCTCAACGGTGTGTTCGACGACCAGGCGCGCGAACACAACGTCAAGTTCATATGGGTGCAGCAGGACCTGATGGACTGCCGCACGATTTCCCGCCGCGATATGCGCGAGCAGGTGAACAAGTATATGACTTCCGTGTTGCAGGAGAAACCCGTCGACCCCACTCTCGTCGATTTCGACGACAGTATGGCCTGGTAAACGACTGCGCCCCGTTCCGCAAAGGACGGGGCGTTTTGCATAAGGCGCGGCGTAAATCCGTCGTGTGCCGATGCGGGGAGCCGTCTGTGGAGCGTGAATTCCGCTGAAAGCTGTTCCCGCGCCCGTTTCCGCCGTTGACTTGCGGGCGGCGATATGGTAAACTGTTAAACGATATGTGACGCGCGCGCGGAAGGCGCGGGCGCGCCGCGGAACAAGGAGAGCAATATGAAATTCGGCAAAATAGGTCACGTCGGCATAGTCGTCAGGGATTTGCAGGCGGCGAAAGAGCATTATTCCCGCCTTTTCGGCATTGACAAGTGGTACGAACTCGCTTACGACACCCCTCTCGATATGACTTACCGCGGAGAGAAGCGCAACTGCAACGTGACTCTTTATTTCGGCGGGAAAGGGCACACGGCGATAGAACTCATTTATCCGCAGGGCGACGAAAACATTTATACGACTTTTCTGCGCAACCACGGAGAGATGATTCACCACATCGAATACAACGTCAAGGACCTTGACGCGGCGATAGCGCACGTCGAGGAAGAAGGGCTGAAAGTGCTGCAAGCCGCTTCGTTCGAGAGCGCGGGCGCAAAGGTCAGATACGCATACGTCGGCAAAAGCGAGGACGACACCGTCATCGAGCTCATCGAGACGGTGCTGCCCGGAGGACTGCACAAAGGCGATATGCCTTTCGAAATGCAACTCGCCGCGCTGACGGGCAACTATAAGCGCGTAAAGTGAGTTTAACGCGCGTTTTTTAACGATAAACATTACGTCTTGCGCTCATTGAGCTTCGCGGACGGAGTTAAGGGAGAATATGATGGAATACAAAATGCTGTTTTCGCCTATGAAGATAGGCAGCTGCGAAATCAAGAATCGTATAGTTATGCCCCCTATGATGATGGGCTTCGGCGAGCCTTCCGGGAAACCCACGGAAATGCTTATGGATTATTACGAGGAGCGCGCCAAGGGCGGCACGGGGCTTATCATCACCGAAATCACCCGCGTCAACGACGACCACGGTGCGGCGGCGTTCAATCAGCTGGCAATGTCCCACGATTATCACATAGAGCCGATGCGTGAGTTTGCCGACAGAATACACCGCCACGGCGCAAAACTTTTCGTGCAGCTGCATCACCCCGGCAGGCAGAACATCGGCATTATGATACATATGGTGCCGCTCACCAATATGTGCAGCAAGGTCTGCAAATCCTTCCCCAAACTTGTCTACAAAATCGCGCCGGGCATAGGTCGCAAAATGGTGGACAAAGGGCTGGTCTTCGCGTCGCCCGGTCCTTCCAAATGCGAGCCCAGCAAGGTGGCGGGCGGTCACGTCAGGGCGTTTTCACACCGCGAGATAAAGAAACTCATCCGCCAGTTCGTGGACGCGGCGGTCAGATGCAAGGCGGCGGGCGTGGACGGCGTGGAGCTGCACGCTGCGCACGGTTATCTGTTGCAGCAGTTCCTCAGCCCCAACACCAACACCCGCACGGACGAGTACGGCGGTAGTTTCGAGAACAGGATGCGCTTCATCAAGGAAATCATCGAGGGCATCCGCGAAAAGTGCGGCAAGGATTATCCCGTTGTCATCCGTCTTACCGTCGACGAGTGCTATGCCGAGATAGGAAAACCCGGCAAAGGCTACGACCTTGCCACGGGCGTGAAATACGCAAAGGCGTTCGAGGATATGGGCGTGGACGCGATTGACGTTTCCTCCGCCGCCTACGACACCTACAATTATTGGCTCGAACCCACTTCGTTCGACTGCGGCTGGCGCGCTTATATGGCGGAAGCGGTCAAGAAAGAGGTCAAGACCATTCCCGTCCTCGCCGCCAACGTCATACGTTCGCCCGAACAGGCGGAAGAGCAGCTGGAGCGCGGCATTCAGGATTTCGTTTCCCTCGGCAGACCCCACATCGCCGACCCGCATTGGGCGGAGAAAGCGAAGTCGGGCAGAGCGAACGAAATCAAACGCTGCATCAACTGTCTTTACTGCATCGAGAGTATGATGGAGCACGCCTATGTCGGCGAACACGGCTGCTGCTCGGTCAATCCCACTCTCGGCGAAGAAAAGAGATTTGCCAACCTGCCCAAGGACGGCGGCGGAAGAACGGTGGCGATAATCGGCGCGGGCGTCGCGGGGCTTACGGCGGCGGAGATACTCGGCAGACGCGGTTTCAAACCCGTGGTGTTCGAGAAAGAAAACGAGTGCGGCGGGCAGATAAATCTCGCCGACAAAGGACCCAAGAAAGAAAAGATAGGCTGGTGTTCGCAGGACCTCGAAACCAACGCGAGGCTTTACGGCGCGGACATCCGTCTCGGCACGGAAGCCACGGTCGGGAACGTTACGGCGCTCAATCCCTGCGCGGTCATAGTCGCGACGGGCGCTGTTGCCGTGCGTCCCAAATCCATAAAGGGCGCGGACGGCGCGAATGTGTTCACCACCACCCAGATACTCGACGGTTCCGTAAAACTCGCAGGCAAAAAAGTCGCGCTCATAGGCACGGGTATGACGGGGCTCGAAACAGGCGAACTGCTTGCGGAAGGCGGCAACAAGCTGACCTTTGTCGAAATGGCTGACACCGTTGCTCCCGGCACCTGGTTCCAGCACCTCGACGACGCAATGCCCAAACTCGAAAAGGCGGGGGCGAAGTTCCTGCTGTCCACAAAGCTCGTTGCCATAGACGAAAAAGGCGCGCTTGTGGAAAACGTGAAGACAAAGGCGCAGAGCAGAGTGGACGCAGACGCCGTCGTGCTTTCTCTCGGAGCGCGTCCCGTCAACAAACTTGCCAAGGAACTGGAAGGCAAAGTCAAGAACCTGTTTGTGGTCGGCGACGCCGAAAAGGTCGGCAGAATAGCGAACGCGACCGCGGCGGCATACGACGTTGCGATGAACAAGATAAAGTAAGCGGACATTGAGACGCATTTTATCAAAACTCCGCCCGACGGGCGGAGTTTTCGTTTGTTTTACTTTGTTTTTTATCCTTTTCCGTCACCTGACGAGGCGTTTTGTGCCCGTGCCGCGGGGCGTGCGGGGCGGACGGTTCCGCGCTCGGGCGCTGCCTTTCGGAAAACGGCGGACGGTTTTCGGCGCTGCGGAGGAAGGAGAGCGGAGAGCGTCCCTCCGCAACCGGATAAAGCGCGGCAATCCCGCAGGAAAGCATTTATATTCCGAACGAAAGAAAAATATTGATATTGACACGGCTTATAACATACGTTATCATATACTTATCAATAAACGCATTCTTTGCGGAGTGCGGAAAGGGAGGATTGTTATGAATTCGGAAAAGTGGTGTTCGACCGCGAGGAAGCTGTTTACCGCGCTGACCGTGATTATTGTCCTGTTGGTATTTATCAGCGCGGTCATTCAGGCCGTCGCGTTGGGAGAGCAGGACGCGGGCGCAGCCGTGTGGGCTTTCTTCATTGATATGATTGTCGGCTGTCTGGGGGCGGCGATATGGTGGTTTATCACACGTTGGCTCATTTTCGTGCTCGAAGAACTGATAGAGGCAAGGAAATCGCGCGAGAAACTCAACAAGGCGCTGTTCGAATCCTTTTACAGAGAAAAGGCGGGCGCGCCCGTTGACGGCTATCTGCGCTTTGCGGGCAAGCAGAGTCTGAAAACCAACGAAATGCTCGAACTCATCGCCGCAAGGCTTGCGGAGGAAAACGGCGACAAAGGTGCTCCGCACAAGAGCGGTACGCACAGCAATTTTGCTCCCTCCGACGGTGAAGAAGAAACTTTGCTTTGATACTGCGGCGTGCGGACGAAAATCCGTCATAATGACGCAATAACGGTTTTATTATGAAAAAAGAGCGGTTGAACCGCTCTTTTTGTTGCTCGTCCTTTCTTTCAGTCGCCGCGTTTTATTCCCGAATGGGTGCCTGTGTAGAGGTTGAGATACTTTTCCAGCACTGCCATCGCTTCGTCTGCGGAAGTCACTCCGAAAATCCTGTCCTCTTCGATTTCGGGATAGCGAATGCGGTGGTCCAGCCGCGTGTCGGCGACCTTTGCGCTCCATCCGTCCACGTTGGAGAAAGCTATCATAAGTCTTTTGAGCGGCCACGCATTCGTCATTTCCGAAAGGGTGCCCGCGCCGCCGCCTATTGCGATTACGGCGTCGGAGTTTGCCACTATGACGTTGCGGTAGATGTCCAGCCCCGTCGCAACGACGATGTCCGCCGCGTCGCTTGCAAGCGTACGGTCAAACATAGGGAGTATCGCGACGGTGTCGCCCTCTGTGTAAAACTTTGAGGACTTCGCTCCGAGGAATGCGGCTTCCATCACGCCGCCGAGTCCGCCCGAAGCCACGCGGTAACCGTTGTCGACAAGCGCCTTGCCCGTTTCGAACGCCATACGGTATTTCAGTCCGCCTTCGTCGATTTTGCTGTCGCCTATAATGGAAATCATTTTTCTCATATTACACCTCTTAACGTATATATATTACCACGCCGCCGCGGCGAGTTCAAGCGCGGGACAATCCGACGTCGCTTTTATTGTGCCGCAGGGCACGTTTTCTATCCGTCGCCGCCGCGCTTATGCGGGCTTGCCGTGTCAGTCCGCCGCGGGTGCGGATTTTCGGCGCGTTCCGTTCCGACGTGCGTCAGCACTTTGGCCGCCGCTTTTTATTTATATGTCGGGAAAATGAAAAAATAGTTGAAAAGTAAATCATTCCGTGCTAAAATTTTTTCATAAACGGTAAGAGGTGAATTATGATAGATTACGCAAAAGTTCTCAATCCCGTAGCAAGAGATATGAAGCCCTCCGGCATAAGAAAGTTCTTCGAGATTGCCGCAACCCGCAAGGATTGCATCTCTCTCGGCGTGGGCGAGCCCGACTTCATCACCCCCAAGGCGTTCAGCCAGGCGGGTATAGACAGCATATTGCAGGGCAAGACGCAGTATACCGCCAATGCGGGTCTTATGGAGCTGCGTAAGGCGATAAGCAAGTATCTCGACGGGTTTATCGGCGTGCATTACGACCCCGCCAGTGAGATAATCATTACTGTCGGCGCGTCCGAGGGTATCGACGCCGCGTTCAGGGCAGTTTGCGCCCCCGGCGACGAAGTGCTCATTCCCGAACCCTGCTTCGTGTGCTATGCGCCGCTGGTTTCTCTCACCGGCGCGACTCCCGTCAGCGTCAAGTGCTACATCGAGGACGAGTTCAAGCTTAATGTCGAGGAAGTGAAAAAGGCAATCACCCCCAGGACGAAAGCCATCCTCATCGCCTTCCCCAACAATCCCACTGGCGGCGTAATGGAGAAAGCGGACCTCGAAGCCCTCGTTCCCGTCATCGAAGAGAACAACCTTATAGTTTTCTCCGACGAAATTTACGGCGAGTTGGTTTACAACGGGCTGAAATTCTGCTCGATTTCTTCCATCGGGAATATGAGAGAGCGCACCATAGTGCTCAGCGGGTTCTCCAAAGCGTTCGCTATGACGGGCTGGCGTCTCGGTTACATCTGCGCGCCGAAACCCATCATCGACGTCGTTTACAAAATCCATCAGTACGGCATAATGTGCGCGCCCACCGCAGCGCAGTATACCGCGCTCGCCGCGCTCGAAACCTCTTTCGCGGACGATTTTGCGGAAGTCAGAGAAATGCGCTCCAAGTACGACGAAAGAAGAAGATACCTCGTTGACAGACTCAACGCTATGGGGCTCACCTGCTTCGAGCCGAGAGGCGCTTTCTATGCCTTCCCCTGCGTGAAGTCCACGGGTATGGACGGCGAAGAGTTTGCATATGCGCTGCTCGAAGCCAAAAACGTGGCAGTCGTTCCCGGCGGAGCGTTCGGTGAGAGCGGCAAGGATTTCATCCGCATATCCTATGCCTATTCCGTGGAAGCCATCAAGACCGCTCTCGACAAAATCGAGGAATTCCTCGCCGAACTCAAAAAATAAGCGTTACGGCAGGGCAGCGCGGGAAGTGTTCCGTTTGCGGCGCACGGCGCGGCGGCGGATGTCCCCGAACGGTGGATACAACGCTTCTGCACTGCTAAGAAGTGTAAAGGAAAAGGTTGCGCCGCGGCAAATGCCGCGGCGTGCGTTTTGTTTCGACGGCATACTGTTGCAGTTAGACCCGTCGGGTTGACAACCTAACGCCGTTAAACTATAATCCATTATGCGCGCAAATTACGGAGGCGTATCGAAGCGGTCATAACGAGGTGGTCTTGAAAACCATTTGGCGGCAACGCCACGGGGGTTCGAATCCCTCCGCCTCCGCCAGAAAAATCCCACTCGGCGAGTGGGATTTTTCATAGCACGAGCGGAGCGATTCAGAACCCGAGGCTGACGCGGTTCGCCGCTATGCGTGACGCCGTACGCAGATTAACACGCGGCTCTCCGCTGTTCCGTCGCGGCAGGCGCTCCTTACGAATCCCTCCGCCTCCGCCATCAGGGAATAATACGAACTCTAGAAATGGGTTCGTATTATTTTTTGCCGTGGGTTACTTAGGCGTCGCACTTCATCTGAAACTCAATGTCCGTGCAAAGGCGACAACTTGCCGTCACAAAGGAGCGCGTAAACGTCGGTCCTTTTGTTATGGATAATGGGGCAATTTGAAGATGTATATTTAGCTTCGAAAATGAATGTTGACAGAAAATGATAAGCGATATATAATTAAAACTGGCTATAAGTTTGCATCGAATATCTTATTCGGTGCAGTTGGCAATTTGTATTTGGTGAGGGAAAAGAAATGAAAAAGAAATTGTTTTTGTTATTGACAATTTTGTGTTGTCTTGCCCTAAGCGTCGGTATTCTCGCCGCCTGCGACTCGGAAAGCGGCAAGCAAGACGACGGCACAAGTGCTACATATTATACCGTGACTTTCGATTCGCAAGGAGGTTCGCCGGTAAATGCGGTTGAGGTGGAGAGTGGTAAAACGGTGCCAAAGCCGTCACCCGACCCGACAAAAGCCGATGCGGATTTTGTCGGGTGGTATAAAGATGCCGCGTGCACTGCCGGCAATGAATACGATTTTTCAGCGCCTGTCACGTCCGATATAAAACTTTATGCAAAATGGACTCCGCATTATGTTTACGTGCAGTTTGATTCAGACGGCGGCTATCCGATTATACCTTTTGAAACATACTCTTACGGTGCAGAACTTGAGGAGCCTGCCGAACCGTCGCGAGAAGGATATGATTTCGGCGGATGGTATTTGGACGCAAATCTGCAATACAAAGCCCAATTCCCGTACGAATTGACGCATAATGTTAATTTTTATGCCAGATGGATAGCGGAAGGGCAGACGACCGTCAATTTTTTGTTGGCGGAAGAATATAAGAGCGACTTGCCGTTGGAGTTCGGCGAAGCCGTGATGCCGTCGATTACCGTGGATAAGGGAACTGTGCTTGAACAGCCTGACAATCCCCCGGATATTACATACAGGGATGCAGACAACGTAGAACATACCCTGAAATTCAGTTTCTGGAATGCCCAATATTCTTATAATATCAATTCGACCGGGATTAATCCTCATCACGACGCGGTGTTATTCCCTGTCGAAATCAAAGACCGCGACGAGCTGACGCTGTATGCGGTGTATACGGAGGTCACTGCCGAAGATACTTATGCGAGTCTTACCGTACATCCCGAAAACGGAGAGGAAAATACGGTCATGTACGGTATTATGGGGCAGAAACTCGGCGTGATACTTTCGGACAATAACGATTATCCTTTCGAAAGTATCGGTTATGGTCAGCCTTACCGTGTGGGATACGCTTGCACGGGATATTACAAGTCGCTTGATTTTTCAGCTGAAAACGTGTATCAGATACCTTTCTTGCTATCCGGGGAAAGCAATCACGTCTATTTGCGGTGGGAGAAACAATCTGACACGACCGTGGTGTTCAGAAAAGGTTTTGATAATGAAATACTGACGGAGCAGAGCGTAGAATACAACGGCAAGGTGACGCGCCCCGAAAATATCCTTATGATGGGTTATACGTTTGACGGGTGGTTCTGGCACAGCATAACTTCTGTGGATGATTATCGTTGGAGCTTTGAGTATGACAAAAACAGGCTGTTTGAGCGTGAACTTACTCCAAAATGGGTAAAAACTGCGTCGGTTATAACTTATAACGTAATGGGCGGCACTCCGATACAGCCCCTTTCTCATTCGCAGGGCAGAGTGCTTTACGAATTCCCCGTTGCACAACGCTATGACGAAGACGGAAAGACTTATAACTTCCTCGGTTGGTATCTGGATGAGGAGTGTACGGTCCCGGTCGAGGTGCCCTATACGCTGGAAGGCGACGTCACGTTCTATGCAAAATGGAGTGAACCGATAGATACCGACAATTTCTCTTTCACTTATTATCCTTCCGGTGATTACTATTCCGTGGCAATAAATCCCGCCGTGCGTGCAACGGTGGAAAGGATATCCGTGCCGTCAGTCTATGCGGGAAAGAGCGTAAAAGCAATCGAGGCATTCGGTTTCGAGAATTGTATTGCTCTCAAAGAGGTCCATCTGCATGACAATATAAACAATATTTTGAATAATGCATTTGCAGGATGTTCCGCTCTTGTCAAAGTCGAGTTGCCCGATGCAATAAATCAATTGTCGTTTGATATATTCAAAGGATGCGAATTGCTTGCCGAAGTGAGCTGTCCCACGGATGTCAGGTATATTTACAGCGACATATTCGCCGATTCCCCCTTGATGATAAATCAGCTGCAAAAAGCAGAGGACGGATTATTCTATTGGGGAAACATACTACTCGGCACCGAAGAAGCTCTTTCCGATAATTATCCTGCTACCGATAATGAGGAAATAACGGCTATAAACATTTTGAACGGGACTCAAACAATCGCTTTCGGTGCGCTGCGCGCTTTGGCAAAAGTCGAAAGTATAGTTTTCCCTGAGGGGGTGGAATATATTGAGAGCAACGTATTGCCTCGTGACAAAGGCTCGCTGAAAGCCGTAAGTTATCCCTCAACGGTAAAACAAATTGATATAATCGGTTTCTCAGTCAGTGCGGGAGCGAATTATTATGATTTTCCGTTGACACTTGAAAGCATTACGGTTGCCGAAGGCAATCCGTATTACCGTGTCGAGAACGGTTGTTTGTTAGAGATTGAGAGCGCGACGCTTATAGGTTCGCTCAAAACCGCAACAGCGGTGCCGGAAGGAGTGAAAATTATCGCCCAGAACTCAATGCGCGGCAATGTTAACGATACGGTTGTGATTCCGTCCGACGTGACAACGATTATGGGCGGAGCATTTTACGGCGGCGCAATGTCCGAAATGAATATCCCCGACAGCGTCGGGGTGCTGGCGGACGATGCGTTTGCTGAGTGTGAAAATATGACGTCGTTGTCGTTGGGTAAAAGAGTCAATCTCCTTGCGTCGTCATTTTTCAAGGATATGGATGACCTTGCGGCTCTGACTTGCAGCGAAGAAAACAGCAGTATGTTCACGTTGACTAACGTGCTTTACGACAAGGAGACGAACGAAATAATTGCGGTTGCCGACAATATGATGGGCGAATTGCGCATATTGGACGGTACGACGGAAGTCAGCCGCGGGATGTTTAACTCGAAGAATGTCAAGTTCCCCAACGTTACGTCATTGGTTATTCCCGACAGTGTAACGAGCGGCGGTGAACTCGGCAGCGAACTTTTGACATCCTGGGTTTTTAGCAGTCCGAATTTTACTCGTATCGAAATCGGCGCCGGGATGCCTGCCGAAGCGTTCAGAGAGTTGTGCTCATTGTCCGCTTTAACAGAAATCGTAATTTCGGCGAATAATCCCTATGTGAAAATGGCGGACGGATTGGTGCTGACCGCCGATGGCACCGAGATAGTCGGAAATATAGGGAATTTGACGGAGGTTGTAATCCCCGATAACGTGACGTCGATAAGAGAGGACGAATATTGGGGCGGATTGACAATCAGTTTGAATAAGGCCGAGAGTATACACTTCGGCGCAGGGATTTCGCGCGACACCGCGCTCGCGATGCTGCTCGGAATATATTACGACGAATATGAAGAATTTGTCCCGGGCGCGACGTCTGTATTGCAATATATAACCGTGAGCGAAGCCAATCCATATATAGCCGCAAAGGACGGCTTGCTTTATTCGAAGGATTATTCCGAATTGCTGTATGTGCCTGAAAGATATTCGGCGGACAGTTTGGTTTTGCCTGCCGAACTTGTTTCGCTCGATACGCCCGTATATGCTTTGTCGCATTACAGTATGTATTTTAGCGGGAACGATTTTACGTATGAATATTATTTAGATGCAAGCGTCGGAAGTCTCTCCGTCGAAGAAGGGTCGTCATTGCAGATTATAGGCGACAATGTATTCAGGTCCAAGGGTGATGCGTCGCAAGGTGCCCGTTTTGATATAGGGGTGGTTGACCTTTCCAACGCAACACAATTAAAATCCATTGGCGATTATGCTTTCTCGTATCAGAATGTTCTGACAGAAGTTGTTTTGCCCGACAGTGTAGAAACGATTGGCGAGCAGGCATTTGTCTTTGACTTTTTGTTGGCAAACTTCAATATGCCTGCAAATATTGCAACGATTGGAGCCAATGCGTTTTTAAGGACTGCGCTGCTTGATGAGTTTGACAATCTCATCATAGACGGCGTTTTATACACTGCCAACGTTTCGACAGAGCAAGAGACTTATGTTGTGCCGAGCGGAGTAACCAGAATCTTTTCGTCTGCAATCACATGGCCGAGAGTAACCGCCGTAATCATTCCCGAAACCGTTCTTGTTGTGGACAGCAAAGCCATAATCGCCGCAAATTATATTATTGTATATTGTGAGGCGGAATCGCGTCCCGAAGGTTATGCGGACAATATGTGCGACGGCGAAGGTGTTGTGGTTTACGGTTACCCCGACAATTCGGTCGGCGAAGACGGTAAAATATATGTCCGCGACGACGGCGCGTTGTATTGTCTAGACCCCGTATCTTTGACTGCCGTGATTGAAGATGTCGACAATACGCTCCCCGAGGAATTTGCGCCGTCTTCAAAGTATGAGTACGGTGGGAAGTCCTATGCGTTGAGTGCAATCAACAACCGCAATATTATAAACGATTCTGACAGCGGTCTCAAAAAAATCGTTATACCCGATGGCGTTACGGCAATCGGCGAGAATGCCTTTGACAGATACCGCAATCTTGCTTCCGTATCTTTGCCTTCTACATTGAAATCCATCGGCGAAGCCGCGTTCAGATTTACCGGAGACATTGAGTCGCTTGTTATTCCGGCCTCTGTCGAAAGCGTCGGTTCGAGTGCATTCCAAAGTAGCGGAATCAAATCGGTTGTTTGGAAAACCGATGCCGATATCCCGGACAATTGTTTCTCCGGGTCGCAATTGGAAAGCATTTCCATTGAAGGGCAAATCAAAAAGATATTCGAGCGAGCTTTAAGCGCGAACCTTAAAGAGTTGGTATTGCCTGCTTCGCTTGCCGAAATTGCCGATAACGCACTCAGCAGTTCGTTGCAACGGCTTATATTCAAGGGCGGCGACAATCTTGCCATTCCTGCAAATTTATTGGGGCATACATCGCAAACTGCATCGTCTCTCATTTATCTCGAACTGGGGGAGGGAATTGTGAGCATCGGCGATGCGGCATTCAGAAATTGCGCTTCATTAACTGGGGAACTTGTGCTGCCGGATACTCTCGAAACCATAGGGGAGGAAGCCTTCATCGGCACGCAATATACATCCGTGACATTCGGTTCGGCTGTCACTGCAATAGGGGAACGCGCTTTCGACGGTGTGCCGTTGAATGACGGCATTGATATGTCGCGCTCGGCGTCGCTTGTGACCGTCGGCGCGTATGCGTTCCGCAATTCCGAGCTTAAATCCCTGACTCTTCCCGACAGCGTAGAAAATATAGGGCAGTATGCCTTCGCCAAATGTCGGTCGCTTCAGGTTGTCGAATTCGGCGAAGGATTGCGCGAAATAGGCTATTACGCTTTCAGCGACTGTGTGATGCTTGAAAAAACGGTATACGGCGGAAACAAGCTCGAAAAAATAGGGGATCGTGCATTCTATAATTGCGTGCGCCTTGTGTCAACTGACCCCGACTATGTGTCGGGCGAGGGTGCAGCAACATCTTATGTGCTGCCGGAGGGCGTTGTTTACATCGGCGAGTATGCTTTCTATAATGTCTCGATTACCGAAATCACCATTCCTTCAACGGTCGAAACGATGGTTTTTTTGCCGTTCCGAGGCTGTGCCTCGCTCACAAAAGTAAATTATAATGCGGCGAATGCCTTACATCTTAACCAAGACGAACAGGCAAGTTACTCTAACACGCCGTTTTATGCATGCCCGCAAATCAAGACCGTAGTTATAGGCAGCACGGTAGAAACGATGCCGACATATCTGTTCTATAACTTAACCGAACTCGACTGTGTAATATTCCCCGCCGAAGGAACTGTTACAATTGGCAGCTATGCTTTCAGGAAGTGCATGTCGTTGACAGAAGTAGAGTTGACAAATGCAGTAACCGGGATTTCCGCATATGCGTTCAACGAATGTGTCGCCCTTAAAGAAATCAACATTCCCGACAGTCTCACTTTCCTCGGCCAATCCGCACTTTCCGGAACCGACATCGCTTTCGACAACGTGGACGGAGTCAATTATTATTGCGGATGGGCAATTAGCGCGGATGACGGAGTGACGGATGTTGTGCTTCAAGACGACACCGTCGGGATAGCAGAGTATGCGTTTGCGAAGAGCAGCGTTACGTCTATAACTTTCGCGGACGGATTGAAATACATCAACAATTTTGCATTTTGGGAGGCACCGCTTAAAGAAGTGACGTTGCCGGATTCGCTCGAAACCGTCGGGACGGGAATATTCTACAACTGTGCGGAACTGCTCACAATAACCGTTCCTTTTGCGGAAGGCGAGCTTCCTGTCGGATGGAGCAGCACTTGGAATAATAAGTGCAACGCCGTAATAGTCTACTCGTAATGAAATGCGCTTGACAATTTGCGCATCAAAAGCGCGCGGAAATTCTCCGCGCGCTTTTGCTTGATGCTTCAGATTTCCCGTATGGATTAGCCGGTTACAGAGCGTCGATTATGTCCTGCACGTCCGAGAAGAAACGCGACAGGTGCCAGCCGTCCGCGACGGCGTGGTGTATGTTCATTGACAAGGGCAGAAGTGTTTTGCCGTCCGACGTTTCGTACTTGCCCCACGTCACGACGGGCGCGAGATATTTGCCCTCGTCGAAAACGTGGATGTCGAAACTCTTGTACTTTATCCACGGAAGACAGGATACGTCGAAGGTGTTGGGCGGTATGTTTTCCGCCGCGAAGCCCCGAAGATTTCGATGCTTTTCTCTGTCTGCGATAAAACGCGCGTGGAAGTTGTACAGGTCGTCGGAGTATTCCGTCACCAGCTTGACGCAACACTCGTCTTCCTTGTGAAAATCGGCATAGTAAGGGGACACGAAATCCCAACGTATCGGGTTGCCGTCCCCGTCCCAGCCGTATCTGAATTCTTCGCGCGAGTTGACCGCCTTCGACACGACCCATATCATTGCGGGGTAGAATTTCAGCCCGTGCGCGCGGACAAATCCGACCAGCCGCGTGACGTCCGTATCTGCCGTCAGACTCATCACGTTGCGCAGATTGTCGATGTAATATCTGAAAAGTTCCCGCCTTTTCCAAGTGTCGGGATTGATTGTTTCGTATTTCATTTTAGACCTCCTGAAAATTTTCTCGTTTCAGAAGGCAAAGGCAAGTCCGATTTTCATCGTCACATTAAATAGGGTTTTATTATGTCGAAATTTCATATTAAACCTGCTTTTGCGGCAAAACCGACATTTTCGGAAATGCCTTTATTTTTTGCGGAAGAGAGCGGCAAGCCCTCGACGCCCTTCTTTGACGGGCGGTTTTGCAACGACGTCAGCGGGTGTGCCGTCGCCGTCAGCGGACCGCGGCGCGGAATTTTCGAGCGGCGTCCAAAGCTCCTCGGAAGTGCCGCCGAGAGCTTCGCAGAATATTTTCAGCGCACGTGAGAGGACGGAGCGCGGGCAGGCAAGGTTCATCCGTACGAAACCGTCGCCGTCGCGGACGAAGTCGTCGGCGTATTCCAGGAAAAGCCCCGCGCGGGATATTCTGTCTTTGAGTTCTGCGTCCGAAAGACCGAGCACGCGCAAATCCGTCCAGGCGAGATAGGTCCCCTCCGGGATGCGGAACTTTGCCTGCGGAAGGTGAGCTGCGAGATAGCGCTGCATATAGCGGAAATTTTCGTCGACGTAGGCGTTCATCTGTTCCAGCCAGTCGTCGCAAAGCGTATATGCGGCGACGCAGGCGTCCAGCGACAGGGGATTCGGCTCGCCGCAGTAGCGCGCCATACGCCATTCCTGCGCAAGTTCCTTGTCGTGGAACAGAAGGTTTGCCAACTGGTTGCCCGCAAGGTTGAAGGTTTTGCTGGGGGCGGTGGCGGTGAGAATATCCTTGCGTTCGGGATAGAGCACCGCGAGCGGGATGTGCTTCTGTCCCGCGCGGGTGATGTCGCAGTGTATTTCGTCCGAAAACACGAAGACTCCGTTGTCGAAGCATATTTGCGCAACGCGGCGCAGTTCGTCTTCCCGCCATACGCGTCCCGTCGGATTGTGGGGATTGCACAGGAAAAACATCTTCGTGCGCGGGTCTTTCGCCTTGCGCTCGATGTCGGCGTAATCGAAGGTGAAATATCCGTCGGTGTTGACGAGCGGGGAATAAAGCGGCGTGCGCCCGAACTGTTTCACGCTTGCGTCGAACGGCGTATACGACGGCGTATTTATGATTACGCCGTCGCCTTCCGACGTAAAGCGTTGCACGGCGGCTTTCATTGCCGTTATGACGCCGGAACTGAACACGATTTCGTCAAAGTCGAGTTTGTGTCCGTGGTGTCTTTCCAGATAATCCATCACGGCTATATAGTAGTCCGCGGAGAGCGGCATACTGTATCCGAGTATCTTTCTGTCTATCCTGGCTTTCATCGCTTCGCGTATGGGTTCGGCAACGGCGAAATCCATATCCGCAATCCACATCGGGACAAAATCCGCGGGAAGCAGGGGATTGAGCACGGGGGCGGCGTCGTATTTGACGGAATTCGTCCCCTCGCGCCCGATTATCTCGTCGAAGTCGTACACGCGCGCGGCAGGCGGCGCGGAAGCGGCGTCCGTTTCAGCCGCACCGCCGGCGACGCTTGCGAGAGCGTCGAGAATTTTTTCCATCACTTCGGGAGTGAGCACGTCGGGCAGAAGTTTTGCGCATTTTGCGAGCGTGAAATTCTTCGCCACGCCGATGAGCGGATGAGAGGTGAGCCCCGGCACGAGCCTGTCTATGAGCGCGACGAGCGCGGGGTTTTCCAGAAGTTCGCGAATTTTGCTGTTGACGGAAAGAGCCACGGTATTTTCCTCCTTGTCAGCGGGCGGTGCAGTCAAGCGCCACTTTCATCACGCCGTCGCGTTTTGAGGCAAACAGTTCGTATGCCGCCGCGGCGTCCGCGAGAGGGAATGTGTGTGTGATGAGAGCGGAAGAGTCCAGCTTTCCCGCCGCGATGAGAGAGAGTATCTCTTCCGCGTCGCAGCCGTCCACTCCGCCCGTCCTGAACGTCAGGTTTTTGCCGTACATTTCGGGCAGCGGCAGGGTCTGCGCGCCGTCGTACATTGCGACGATTGCGACGGTCGCGTTGGGACGCGCCGCCTCCCACGCAAGACGGAAAGACGCGGGAGTGCCCGCCGCTTCTATCACGCTGTCCGCCCCTCCGTGAGGGCATTCGGCGCGCAATACGTCGAGGACTTCCGAGGAACGGAGCGGAATCGCGAAAGGATAATGTTGTTGCACGAAACGCAGTCTGACATCGTCAATATCGCAGATAAAGATGCGTTTTGGATTTTTCAGCCGAGCGCAGAGCATACTGCATATTCCCGTCGGACCCGCGCCCGCGACGAGCACGTCCGCCCCTTCTTCTATGTCCGCTATTTTCGCCGCCCAGAACCCCGTCGCGAGTATGTCGCCCGTGAGCAGAGCCTGTCTGTCCGTGACGCCGTCGGGGATGACCGTCAGTCCGCAGTCCGCGTGCGGGACGCGGACGTATTCCGCCTGCATCCCGTCTATGCGGCATCCCAATGCCCATCCGCCGTCGGGGAGAGTGCAGTTGTTCACCCAGCCGCGCTTGCAGAAAAAGCATTCGCCGCAGAAAGTTTCCACATTCACGGACACACGGTCGCCCGCTTTCACTTTGGCGACCTTCTTTCCCGTGCGCACGACTTCGCCCACCGCTTCGTGTCCGACCGTGACGCCTTTGACCGCGCGCGGCACGCTGCCGTGCATAATGTGCAGGTCGCTGGTGCAGATGCTTGACAGAGTGACGCGGACTATGGCGTCCGTGTCTTCTTCGAGTTCGGGGACCGGTTTTTGAAGCAGGCGGAAGTCGTTTTCCGCAACGTAAGTGCAGGCAAGCATATTTTCCTCCTCCGAAATTATAAACCATAGGGGGCGGCGTTGCAACGGGCAAATGTTCCGTTACGGTTGAAAAAGGGGAGCGGACGGGGTATAATCAATAAAAAATCCGGAGGAAGATATGGTCAAACACATCGTATGTTATAAGTTCGCACAGCCCGACGCAGACGTGCTGGCGAAAACAAAGGAAGTGTTCGAGTCGATGGTGGGCAGAGTGCCCGAAGTGAAAAGTCTTTCCGCGGGCATAGACGCGCTGCACAGCCCGCGCAGTTACGATATGGTGCTGGAAGTGACCTTCGACAGTTTCGGGGATATGGCGAATTATCAGAAGAACGAATATCACGTTTCCGTAGTGAAAAAACACGTGCATTCGGTTGTGGAGAGCAGCGTGTCCGTGGATTACGAATTCTGAAAACCTTCGGGTACTTTGCGACGCGGACGGGGCGCAGCTATTGTTTTGACCAGCGTGCGCTCCGCGTCAGGGGCGTGTTTGCGGGGATTTCCCGTCGAAGGGTTTGGACGCGACCGACAAATAAAACCTAAATAAAACCGCCGCAAATTGCGGCGGTTTCCGTTTTTGCGTATAAGGAACGTGCTGCCGTTCAGTACTGCGCGTCGGCGGGAGGTGCAAAGCCGTTGCCCTTGACCTCGCGCGCTTTCGTGATGAAAGTGAACGCGGCGGGGTCGCATTCCTGCACGATGCGTTTGACGGTGTTGATTTGTTTGCGGCGCACCACGCATACGAGCACTTTGTGTTCCTCTCCCGTATAGTAGCCTATGCCGTCCATAATGGTGACGCCGCGGTGCATTTCGCTCGTGATGTGCTCGGCGATTTCGTTGTGCTTGTCCGAAATGATGTTGAACACCAACGATGACTGGAAGCCCGATTGCAGCACGTCCGCCACCTGCGACGTCGTCAGCTGCGAGATGAAAGAGTAAATCATCGGGGAGAGCACGAGGGTGAGGATGACGTTGGTGTCCGTCACGTTGCCCTGAACGATGTCTATGACACCGAGTCCGCCCGCGGCAATGACTATGATGCAGTCGCACATAAATATGAGCCATTGCACGTCGGCGACGGGGTTTTTGGCGTAAATGAGCTTGCCTATGACGTCTGTGCCGCCGAGGGAGGTGTTGTAGCGCAGCATAAAGCCGAGGCTTATGCCCGCGAGAGCGCCGCCCGCGAGAGAGGCGAGCAGGTTATATCCGCTTTCGGGGTCCCCTGCGGTGTACTGCGGAAATTCCACTATGGAAAACACCGCCATAAAGACGGAATATACCGTGACGGTGAAGAAGGTGTTGAAGGCGAATTTTCTGTCCAGCACCACGAAAGCGGCGATGAACAGCGGGATGTTGAGGACGAAAGCGGTGATTGAGGGGTCGAATATCGCCACAACCGTCGCGCTGTCGCTGAGCCTGGTCACCATATTGTAAAGCAGCGAGGAAAGACCCGTAATTCCGCTCGGAGCAAACCCGTTGGGGACTATGAACACATATGCCGACAGTGCGCGTATAAAGGCGAGGATGGTCAGAAAGAGATAGAACCTCGATACGTGAAGAACCTGTTTGGGTGTCGGTTTCCTGAATTTCGCCATTTTGCTTCCTCCCCGGAGGTGTGACGCGCGCCCGTGCGCATACACATATTGTCGCTAACGCAAATATATACTACTTTGCACCCCGCAAGTCAAGAAAAAATCGAGCGGATTTTCATATGTTTCCGAGGTGTTGAGACATAAACGCACACGCGCGCGTTTTTGTAGTGTTATTATCTTCGGATAACGGTTATTATTACATAAAAACCGCATCTGTGAGTTCCCGGGGAGAGAGGGGACTCCGCCCGTGCAAACTGGGTGCGGATTCCGGACTCGCGGCCGCCTTTCGTCCCGCGGGCGGAGAAGGGACAAAAAAACGACCCGCATAAGCGGGTCGTTCCGTCAGCCTTTTTTCTTGACGTCGAGGATGTAGGATTCCAGCTCCTTGTCCTTGCGGAAACCTTTGCAGAAGCGGCCGAAGCCTCCCTTCTTGCCGTTGCACATATCCACGAGCCCCTGTACGCTTTCCATAGAGAGTACGCCGCCCGTAAAGCCCATAAAAGCGCGCAGCGGCATATCAATCGCGGAACGCACCAGCATTTCTCTGTTGGTGGAATTGCCCGCCATAATGCCGACGCCGAAAGTGATGATGTTGTAGAGGAACTTGCCCACTCCCGACACGGAAACGTCGCTTACGCTGCTGTTGACGTCAAACTCGCCCTTGGCGTAAGGCACGTTGTCAACGACCGAAGCGCCGTACAGCGCCGCGAACTGTTCGACGGGAATTGTGCGTTTCTGTTCGTTGGTTTCGGTCAGGTCGTAATAATAGGGCGCCGTCGTGCGGTAATCGGGGACGGGAGCGTCGGGCCTTGCGGATTTGACGTTCACCGTCGCGCTCAGGCGTATATCGGCGGAAGACGCACCGACGAGGATGTCGAAATCGCCGCTTTCGATGTGCCAGTCCTTGATGAGCACGTTGTAGTAAGAGAACGCGCGGCTGTCCAGCGTGAGCGAAACTTCCTTTTCCTCGCCCGCTTTCAGGAACACTTTTTTGAAGCCTTTCAGTTCCTTTTTCGGACGGAAAATCGCGCTCTGGACGTCCGCGACGTAAAGCTGTGCGACTTCCGCACCGTCGCGGTCGCCCGTGTTCTTGACCTTGAAAGTGACGGTGAGAGGCTCGCCCTCGTCGATGTCGGAAGCGGAGAGCCTGATGTCGGAGTATTCGAAAGAAGTGTAGGAGAGCCCGTAGCCGAAAGGATACATCACGGGTTTTTCAGCCGCCTCGTAGTAGCGGTAGCCGACATAAACGCTTTCACGGTACTGTACGCTTCTGGGTCCCATCGGGAAGTAGCGCGCGACGATGTTGTCGCCGTTGTTCAGGGGGAAGGTTTCGGCAAGTTTGCCGGAAGGATTGACTTTGCCGTAAAGCAGGTCGTATGCCGCTTTGCCGGAAGCCTGACCGCCGAGATAGAGGTTGAGGATTGCTTTGGCGTCGGGTTCGACTTCCGAAAGCGCGACGGGAGAGCCGCAGGAGAGCACCACGATGACGTTCTCGTTGACTTTCGCAATCTCCTGCACGAGCATAGCGTGCGCGTCGGGCATATTCATATGCTTGCGGTCGAAGCCCTCGGACTCGAACTCGGGCGTAAGCCCGATGAAGAGCACGACGGCGTCTTTGCCTTTCGCCTTTTCGACCGCTTCGCGCATAAGGCGCGCGTTGTAACCGTCGCCTTTGAGCTTGTAGCCGTCGGCGTATTCGTACTTCTGTCCCACGGCGTCGAGCGCTTGCAGGAAGGAAGTGGTCTTCGTGGGATTGATGAGGCTGGAACCCGCTCCCTGGAAGCGCGGCGTCTTTGCGAGCGCGCCGATGACCGCGATTTTCTTTGCGGAAGAGAGGGGGAGTATGCCGCCTTCGTTTTTGAGCAGCACCGCGCCGCCGGCAGCCACTTTCGCCGCCAATGCGTCGTGCGCGCGGAAATCGGGTTTGACGGTCTTGTCCTCGTGCGCCTTGCACTCGAACGCGAACCTTATCATACGCAGAGCGACTTTGTCGAGGTCTTCTTCGGAGAGCGTGCCTTCCTTGACCGCTTTGACGATGTTTTTGTCGTTTGCGCCGCGGTTGCCGGGCATTTCGAGGTCCATACCCGCCTTGACGCCTTCGACCCTGTCGTTCACCGCGCCCCAGTCGCTGACGACAATGCCGCCGAAGCCCCATTCCCCGCGGAGCACGTCGGTGAGCATACGCTTGTTGTCCGAAAGATAAGTGCCGTTCAGGCGGTTGTAGGAGCACATCACCGTGGAGGGCTGTTCCGTCTTGACGATGTGTTCGAAAGCGGAGAGATAAATTTCGCGCAGAGCACGTTCGTCCACTATGGTGTCAATGCTCATACGGAGATGTTCCTGATTGTTTGCGCAGAAATGTTTGACCGACACTCCGACGCCGTTTTTCTGCACGCCGTGCACCCACGCCGCGCCCATTCTGCCCGCGACGTACGGGTCTTCGGAAAAATATTCGAAATTCCTGCCGCACAGAGGAGAGCGCTTGATGTTGACGCCGGGTCCGAGTACGGTGGTGACGCCGAGCGCTTTCGCTTCGGCGGCGATTGCGGCTCCGACCTCTTCGAGAAGGTCGGGGTCCCAGGTGCTCGCGGAAGTCACCGCGGGCGGGAAACAGGTGGCGGGATAAGACTCCCTCATTATATTGGTGCCGACGCTGTCTTTCTCGCTGCGGATGCCGTGAGGACCGTCGGTCATACGTACGGAAGGAATGCCGTATTTTTCGATAGGCACCGTCGTCCAGAAGGACTGACCGGAACACAGCGCGGCTTTTTCTTCCAAAGTCATCTTTTTCAGGATGGCGATGTAATCTTGCTCTTTCATAGAACCTCCCTGCTGCAAGCAGTTTCCAACTCTGGCATATGCGCGGTACGCAAAGCGTGTGCGCGTCCGCACATATATGTATATTATCATTACTTTGTCGAATAATCAACAATTTACCGCCAAAAACCGCCCCTTTTCATCCCGCGGGGCTTTAACGGGCGTTCCGTATCCGTCAAATGCCGCTTGCGGCGGCGGACGTTCGGAGCGCATCGCCGAAAGAATGCGGCAGACTCTTTGCACGGCGCGAAAAAAATGTTAAAATTCGTGTAACCGACGCGCCGCGGGGTCGTATATTTATCGAAAGCAGGAACCGAATGAAAAACGAAGCGATAGAAAGACTTTTCAAAAAATACTACAACGAGGCGAAACTTTACGTGGCGGCGCTGTGCCACGACGAGGCGCTCGCCGAGGATATCGTGTCGGAGTCTTTCTACAAGGCTTTCACCCGCATAGACGAGGAGAAAGAGAGCTTCAAATTCTGGCTGCTGAAAGTGTGCCGCAACGCATACTTCGACTATCTCAAAAAGAACCGCAGGCTCTCTGCCGTGCACGACAATATGGCGGCGGATACGGCGGACCTTGCCGAGAAAGTCATAGAGGACGAGGAATACCGCGCTCTCTACCGCGCCATAGCTCTGCTGAAAGACAACTACCGCGAAGTTATCCTTCTCTATTACTTCGACGAGCTTTCCGTGTCTGAGATAGCCGGCATAACGGAGCAATCCGTCCAGAACGTGAAAGTGCTGATGTACAGGGCAAGGATGAAACTCAAAGAAATTCTGGAGGACTGAATATGAATTACGAAGACGCATTCAAACACTACCGCGAAGGTACGGCTACGGAAGAAGAAAAGGCTTTCGTGCAGGAGGAAATCGCAAAGGCGAAGGCGCTTTCGACTCTCCTCGACGACGAAGCTCTCGCAGTCAAGCCCGCCCCCATAAAGGAAGCGGACGCCAAAGAGGTGAAAGAGGCAAAACACCAGCTCATATGGAAACGCGTGCTGGCGGGGCTGCTTTCAATCGTCGCGCTGCTTGTCATCATCGGCGCGGTGCTCGGAGGCGTGTTCGGCTCGGCGGCGACGTATGCCAAAGACTCAATCGTCTATTCCAAGGCGGAAGCGGCGGAGATTGCAACCGAATTTGCATACAACGACGCGGTGAACCGTTTCGGTTTCACGGGCAGCGTCACCGATTTCTATGCGGAATCCACCCGCGAAATAGACGACCGCTTCAATTTCGAAGGCGATTTGAAGAGCAGTTATTACACCTACAAGGTGGAGGTCACGGGATGGTCGGAGGACGGCTGGGAGTTCGAGTACGAGATATCCGTCAATTCGAAGACGGGCAGCTGCTCGGTGCTGGAACTCGAACGCGACCGCGAAGGACGCAGGTAAATAATCGGCAACACGACTCAAAAGGGATGCGCGGGCGCGCATCCCTTTTCTTTTGCGGCGGCTTTTTAAAAGCACGGCGGACGGCTTCAAAAAAAGCAAATCAATTATTCCGTAAGAATTCCGCAAGATTTGCATAGAATATAGCCGAGGTGTTTATGTGGTCTAACGTCATCAGCATTGACAAGGGGTTTCGGAGGGAGATAGAGTTTATACTCGGCAAGCTGAAAAACATCAGACATCTGTCGTACGCCGTGGAGGAGAGCCGCGACAGAGTATTCGTCTACATCGCCTCTGTATGCGAGATGCAGGAAGAAGTCGAAGCGCAGGTGCGCGACGTGCTCCAAACGGTGTTTCTCGTATTCCTCAAACTGCGTTTTTTTCTCTCGTCATTGCAGAATATGGACTTGAACCACGCAAATTGCGCGCTGATATGCTCGCTTGTGCATTTTGACACCGAATACGAAAAAAACATAATCGGCCGCGTTCTAGGCGAAACGATAGACTACGCGATAGACGGATTGCTCAATTTCCGCCTGCGTCCGCTGATGGAAAACTGGGAGGAACTTGCGGCGCTTGCCACGAGGCTCATTTCGTCGGGAAGCGGGGGAGACATATACGATATAGCTTCTTTCATCACGGGCACGGACGGGGCGAAAAACCGTCTTGCGCTCACCCGCGACGCGCTGCTGAATCTGACTGTACGCCGCCCCGTGGAAGTCATCGACCTTTTCGACAAACCCGAACTCAACCTTATCTCCGCCATAATCCGCGAACATCCCTGCGAGATACTTCTCCGTGACGTTTCCCTCTCCGCGCCTATGAACAACACCCTCAAACATATAGCGAGGGTGGTGGTCGAATAGTCTTTGGCGGAAAAGGGATGCGCGCATAAGTGCGCGCGTTTATATGAATTTTGCAAACATCGGAGGTTTCCCCGTGGGCATATGAATTAAATCATTCAAAATGCCCAAGCCGTTTTTTAGTGGGGGCCCTGTTTTTACGCCAAGCAAAGCAATTTGTCCGTAAATCGTGATTGCCGCGGCGGCTTTTACAAAAAATTAACAAAACAATTACCGAATGCAAACAAAACTTTCACTGAACGCAAACAAGTCGGGCATAGAATGCAGCCATCAAGAGCAAAGGAGGCACAGAATATGCTCAACGGTGATAAAGAAACAAAATACGCACAGCGCGTCATCAAAGAATACGGCGTGCACGAGGAGACCGACATCGACAAACTCCGCAAACTCGACAGAAAAGCAAAACGTCCCGCGGAAATCTTCGCATACGTTTACGGCACGGTAAGCGCACTCGTTTTCGGGGTGGGGATGTGTCTTGCCATGAGAGTCATCGGCGACCTCTTCCCGCTCGGAGTCGTGCTCGGAACAGTCGGCATCGGAATGATGGTTTCGACGTGGTTTGTTTACAAAAAGATGTTCGCGTCGGGCAAGAAGAAATACGGCGCGGAGATACTCCGCATCAGCAGCGGTATGCTGAACGGCAATGCGGACGAAAACTGACGAAAGCGCAGTTTATGTCTTCAAAAATACAGATAAACATCTTAAAGGAGAAAAACTATGTCGGAAAAGAAGTCGTTTTTTGCAAAGGCGTTCCACGATATGGCGGAGGACGCGAGGGCACAGCACGAGGTGGACAAAGCGAATTTCCAAGCGGTGAAAGCGGAGTCCAAAGCCGATTTCGAAGAGGCGAAAACGCGCAGTTCGTCTGCGCGGCGGAAGGAGGCGGTGCAGGCGGAACGTGACGCGGCGATAGCGGAAGCGAAAGAAAGAAAAGTCGCGGCGGAAGAGAGAATCGCAGCGGCAAAGAGAGAGAGAAACAAGTGACGCGGAATGTCCGGTGAGGAGGAATGTATGCGGCGAAAAGGACGGGCGACCCGTCCTTTTCCTTTCCCCTTTTTAATTGCGTCCGTTCCCCTTTGCGGTTTTTATCTTGCCCGTTTCTTTCCTTTTCGCGCCCGCGCCCGCGGCGGAAGTCCCTCCGAAGGAGAAAAAGAAAATGAACGGTGACGAAAAAAAAGGAAGTTTCAGGATGGATTATTCCGCTCCCACCGATGACGAAAGGCGGGAGATAGAGAGCATACGCGGCAAGTATCTTCCGCAGAAAGAGAGCGCGACGAAGATGGACAGGCTGCGTGCGCTGGATGCGAAGATAACGTCGACCGCGCGCGCGGCGTCGCTGTCTCTCGGCGTTGCGGGCACTCTGATATTCGGGCTTGGGATGTGTATGGTGCTGGAATGGTCCGTCGTCGCGGGCGGAGTCGTCGTGTCCGTGCTCGGAGCGGCGGCGGCTGCGTGCGCGCATCCTCTCCACACCTTTTTGCTCAGGCGCGGTAAGGAAAAGTACGGCGACGAGATAATAAAACTCAGCGGCGAACTGCTCGGCGACGACCGCCGTGACGGAAGCCGCACCGACGGAAACGACGACAGAAGCCGCGCCGACGCAAGCGACGACAGAAGCCGCGCCGACGCAAGCGACGACGGAAACGACGTCCGCGGCAGCGAAGAATAAGCATACGGCGGAAAACGTAAAGATATGCAAAAGCGGGGTTTTATGCCCCGCTTTTTTAGTGTTTAACACTATGTTGTGAGATTAACTCACTTGATGACGCGCACTTTTATCACGCCGTCTTTCGCTTCGAGAGCGGCGGCGTCGACGACTTCGTCCGTGTCGATGAGAGTGTAGGTGTAACCCTTTGCGGTGGAGGACAGCCCGTCTTTTCCGAGCTGCGTGCCTTCCTTCGCGAGCACCGCGACGCGGTGTTTCGAGGTGAGCTCCGCTTTCAGGTTGGGCAGGTTGACGGAGTTGACGATGTTGCCGTTTTCGATGTAATCTTTCAGCTCGTTTGCCGCCATCACGGCGCAGTTGTCCTCCGCCTCTTCCGTGGAAGCGCCGAGGTGGGGCACCGCGATTATGCCGTCGCAGTCGTTGATTTCCGCGGTGGGGAAGTCGCACACGTATTTGTGCACCTTGCCGCCCGCTATCGCCGCTTTCACGTCTTCGACGTTGACGAGCTCTCCGCGCGCCGCGTTGACGATGACCGCGCCGTCCGCCATTGCGGCGATTGCGTCGGCGCTTATCATCCCTTTTGTTTCTTCGGTTGCGGGCATATGCAGGGACACGAAGTGCGCTCCCTTATACGCTTCTTCCTTGGAGGCGCACACGGTGACGAAGGGGATTTCCGCCTTCGCCGCGTCGGAGAGATAGGGGTCGTAGCCCTTGACTTCCATACCGAGAGCGTACGCGGAGGCTGCGACCTTTCTGCCTATCGCGCCGAGCCCAAGCACGCAGAGCGTTTTGCCGAGGATTTCGTGTCCGACAAACCGTTTCTTGCCCTTTTCCACCTGTTTCGCCACATCGTCGCCCGTGAGGGAAGACGCCCATTTCGCACCCTCGACGAGGTTGCGTGAGGCGAGCAGCAGCTCGCAGATGACCATCTCTTTCACCGCGTTTGCGTTCGCGCCAGGGGTGTTGAAGACGACCACGCCGCGCTTTGCGTAATCGGCGTGGGGAATGTTGTTGACGCCTGCGCCCGCCCTTGCGACCGCGAGCACGGAGGAGGGCAGGTCGTATTCCGCCATATTCGCGCTTCTGACCAGTATGCCTGCGGGAGCCGCGCTCTCGTCGACGAGGTCGTAACCTGCGAGTATTTCGTTTGCAAGCGGGGAGATGGCGTTGAGTTTCAGTATGTCCATATCGTCCTCACTTGTTTTCCGTCTCGAACTTCTTCATAAAGTCGATGAGCGCCTTGACGCCTTCCACGGGCATTGCGTTGTAGATGGACGCGCGCATACCGCCGGCAAGACGGTGTCCTTTGAGGGACACGAGCCCGTGGCCTTCCGCCTCTTTGATGAACTTCGCGTCAAGCTCCGCGGAGGGAGTGACGAAGGGCACGTTCATAAGAGAACGATCCTCGGGGTTCACCTTGTTGGTGTAGAAAGAGGAATTGTCGATGAAATCGTAAAGCATTGCCGCCTTTTCGCGGTTCACCTTTTCCACCGCTTCGACGCCGCCCGTCTTTTTGAGATAACGCAGGTTGAGCATCATCATATATATCGACCAGCATGGAGGGGTGTTGTAAAGGCTGTTGTTCGCCGCGTGGACGGAGTACTTGAACATCGTGGGGCAGACCGCCATTTCGCCGCCAAGCATATCCTTGCGCACGATGACGAGCGTGACGCCCGCGGGAGCGAGGTTTTTCTGTGCGCCGGCGTAAATCAGGGCATACTTGTTCACGTCCGCGACTTCGCTCATTATGCAGGAAGACATATCGGACACGAGGGGAGCGCCGCAGTCGGGCACATAGTTCCACTTCGTGCCGAAGATGGTGTTGTTCTCGGTGATGTGGACATAGTCTATGTCATCCCTGAAATCCTTGCGCGTGAGCTTGGGGATGTAGGTGTAGCCCGCCTCTTCGGAGGAGGCGACAAGACGGATGTCGCCGTATTTTATCGCTTCTTTGTACGCTTTTTTGGAGAAGTTGCCCGTCACCACATAATCCGCGCGGCCCTTTTTCAGGAGATTGAGCGGAACGGACTCGAATTGCGTCGACGCGCCGCCTTGCAGCAGCAGAACTTCGTATTCGTCGGATACGTTCATCAGCTCGCGGACGAGAGAGATACACTCGTTGTGGATGGGTTCGTACCACTTGCCGCGGTGGCTGAGTTCCATAACGCTCATGCCCGAACCTTCGTAATCGGTGATTTGTTTGCCTGCCTCTTGCAGAACTTCCAGCGGAAGCATGCCGGGACCTGCGGAAAAGTTGTAAACTCGCATTTGTGCCTCCTTAAACGGCGTTGCCGGGATGATACGCGTTGAATTATACAACATTTCGCTGCCGCGTGTAAAGAATTTAACCGGGTAAATCATTCTCCCGTTCAATTTTTTACGGGGGCGTATCCCGCTTGCCTAATCGGTTTATATTTTGTATAATAAAGTTTAATTTGAGAAAATATGCAGATTGTGCGCGGCGCCGCCGCGCGTGCGGAGCGGGTCCGGACTGCGGACTTAAACGCGCTCCGCAAAGGAGAGTTATGGCAAAATCCGTAAAAGTAGTTTTTCTGGGCGGGGTCGGAGAGATAGGTAAGAATATGACCGCGCTCGAATTCGGCGACGACATCATCATCGTGGACTGCGGCGTGGAATTCCCGCGTGAGGACAGTCCCGGCATCGACGCAATCATCCCCGACATCACCTACATCCGCGACAACATCAAAAAGCTGCGCGGCATAGTGCTCACTCACGGGCACGAGGACCACATCGGCGCGCTGCCTTATTACGCTGACGAGCTCAAAGTGCCCATCTACGGCACCGCGCTCACCTTGGGGCTGCTCGAACGCAAACTGTCCGAACGCGGGCTGAAAGCCAAGACGGTGAAAGTGAACGAGGGCGACACGGTCAAGCTCGGCTGTTTCGAAGTGGAGTTCATCAAAGTGGCGCATTCGATGGCGGGCGCGTGCGCGCTGTCCGTCACCACGCCTCTCGGCATAATTTTCGTCACCGGCGATTTCAAAATCGACAACACCCCCATCGACGGCAAGAAGACGGACCTGCAACGTATAGCCGAAATAGGCGCGAAAGGCGTTATGCTTATGCTCGGCGAGTCCACCAACGTGGAGCGCAAAGGGTCTTCCACTTCCGAACGTATGGTGGGGCAGGGGCTGGAAAGCATTTTCGTCGCCAATGCGGACAAGCGTATAGTCGTGGCGTGCTTCGCTTCTTCCAATTACCGCGTGCAGCAGATACTCTGGCTTGCGGAGAAGTACGGCAGAAAGGTCGTGCTTGCGGGAAGAAGTATGAAAGGCATAGTGGAAGTCGCGTCCCGCGTGGGCGAGCTGCAAGTGCCCAAGGGCATAATCGCCGACGGCGTGGGCAAACTTCCGCCCGAGAAGCTCGTCGTCATCGCGACGGGGTCGCAGGGCGAGCCGTCCAGCGCCCTCAACAGGATGAGCCGCGGGGATTTCAACAAAGTGTCGATAGGTCCCGACGACGTGGTCGTGCTGTCGTCCACCCCCATACCCGGCAACGAAAAGTCCGTCTACGACGTCATCAACAATCTCTTCCGCAAGGGAGCCAACGTGATTTACGAGGCGATGAACGAAGTGCACGTTTCGGGGCACGCTTACGAAGAGGAATTGAAGATAATGCTTTCCCTCGTGCGTCCGAAGTTCTTCATCCCCGTGCACGGCGAATACCGCCATCAGTTCAAGCACGCGGAAATCGCGAAGTCGCTCGGCATAAAGGAGAGCAACATCGTCATCCCCAACATCGGGGAGGTGTACGGTGTGAATATGCACTCGCTGAAACAGCACTCCAACGTGTCCGCAGGCAACGTGTATGTGGACGGAGTGGTGCTCGAAGACGGCAATGCCGTCGTGTCCGACCGCAGGTCGCTTGCCGAATACGGAATGCTGCTCGTGCTCGCGTCCGTAAACAGCGAAAAGGGCGTCATTGCGGGTGACGCCGACGTCATCGCCCGCGGCTTCAATCTCACCGACGAGATAGAACAGGAAATCAAGGACGTCGTGCGCGACACGGTGAACGGCGCCGATTTCGACGAAAATTCGATGAGCGAACTCGCCCGTGCGGTAAAGAAAGCCGTGCGCAAACTCTTCTACCGTGACAGGCAGTTCCCGATAATCATCCCGATAATAGTGGAGGACTGATGCAGCGCAAACCCGTCGTACTCATTCTCACTTCTTCGCACGAACCCGGCAGCGCGGCGCTTGCCGAGGCTGTCCGCGCGCTCGGAACGCACAGGGCGGTCGTGCTCGACGAGGAAAAGTACGGCGTGAGAGGATGCTTCGGCAAACTCGGCGCGCTTGCGTCCGCCCGCGACGAGCGCAGGCTTCCGTCGGGCGGCGGAAGGCACGGCGCGGTGGCGCGCAGAAGAAACGCCAGGGTGGCGAGCGCCGTCAGGCGTTATGCGCCCGAGGTCGTGGTCACGATGACGCCTTACGCGCAGTCCGCGTTTGCGGAGGCGAAGAGGAAGAAAGGTTTTTCCGTGCCGTCCGTGAATATCGTGTCCTCTTTCGTTCTGCCGGAAGGGAATTTCACTTCCGACGCCGCAGACGCTTACATAGTCGAAAACGCGGATGTCAAAGCTGCGCTGGCAAAGAGGGGCATTCCGTCCCGCAGAGTGATGATAATGGGGCTTCCCTACGACGAAGAGAGGCTCACGCCCATCGAGGCGGAGGACGGAAAACAGGAGCTCGGTCTGCCGCGCACACCCACCGTGTTTCTGAACGAGGACGCGAAAAGGGAGATTGTTGAACTGCTCGGTCTGCTTGTCGACCAGGGGAGCATCATCAACGTCGTATGCTGCGCCGCGGACGTGCGCCGTCTCGGCGCTCTTCGCGCGAAAGCGGACGGAGCGGAAGCGAGAAGCAACGTCGTCATAGTCACGAGGAAGGAGCTTTTTTACGACTATATGCGCGTGAGCGACATTGTCGTCACACGCTACGACCCCGTCGTCATATACAAGTGTTTCAAGGCGGGCAAGCCCGTCATCGCGTTCGGCAGGAGCGCGGAAGAGATGAGAAATCTGGAATATCTTGCCGCAAACGGGCTCATTATGCTTGCGCGTTCCGACATCGACGTCGTCGCGCTGATTTACAAGCTGATGCAGACGGACACCGCCTCCGAATTCGTCGAAAAGGGGACGGAACGGACGGAGATGTATTCCTTGGAAAACACCGTCGGTTATCTGACGAGTTTCACGGGGGTGTGATATGGCGCGCATAACGTCTGTCGGCAAATACGGAAGGAAAGCGGGTTTCCGCGAAGGGGACGAACTCGTGTCCCTCGGCGGCGTGCCCGTCGGGGACGTGCTCGACTGTCTTTATTTCGACGGGGAAGAGCGGTTCGACGCGGAGATTGTCCGCGGAGGAAAGCGCCGCACCCTGCACGTCCGCAAACACGCCGACGAAAGTCTGGAAATCGAACTCGACGCCGAAATGCGTCCCATGCGCTGCCTGAACAAGTGCGTGTTCTGCTTCGTCGACCAGCTTCCGAAGGGAATGCGCGACACTCTTTACGTCAAGGACGACGATTACAGGTTCAGTTTCGTCAGCGGCAGTTACGTCACGCTGACCAACCTCTCGTACGAGGAAACGGAGAGGATAATCCGCCTCCGCCTCAGCCCTCTTTACATATCCGTGCACGCGTATTCGGACGACGTGCGGAAGAGGCTGGTGGCAAATCCCGCCACCGTGAAACTGATTGAGAGGATGCGCAGGCTTGGCGAGCACGGCATAAAGATGCACACGCAGCTCGTCATAGTGCCGGGCATAAACGACGGGGAGGAGCTGACGCGGAGCATACGCGGACTGCACGGCATACCCGGCGTGCTCACGGTCGCGGTGGTCCCCGTGGGGCTCACCGCCCACCGCGAAGGGCTTGCGGACATACGCACGGCGACAGCGGAAGAGAGCGCGGCGACCGTCGCACAGGTGGAAGCGTTGAATTCGGAATTCGGCGGGTTCTGCTGGTGTTCGGACGAGTACTACGTCAAGGCGGGTCTGCCGCCCCGCGAATACGCCTATTACGGGGAATTCGAACAGATAGAAAACGGGGTGGGGCTGTTTGCGGAGTTCTACGACAACGTGGATTTCGAGCTTTCGACCCTGCCGGATATGCACCTCGGCAAGAAGGTCGGCTTTATCACGGGAGTTGACTTTGCGCCTTTCCTCAGAAAGAAGCTGGAAGAAGTGGACGCCAAAATCGGCATTTCAAGCACCGTTTTCGGTGTGGTAAACAACTTTTTCGGGCAGACAATCACCGTCGCGGGGCTTGTCACGGCGGGTGATATAACTGCGCAGGTGGACGCGAGCGGGCTTGACGCCGCGGTCATTCCCGACAATATGCTGAAAGAGTTCGGCGACGTGTTTCTGGACAACGTCACGGCGGCGGAGGTCGAGCGCGCACTCGGTGTGCCGCTCATCGTCGTGTCGCACAGCGGTTCGGACCTCGTCGGACGCATCGCGGAGTTTTTCCGCGGGGAGGATATATGAACAAACCGCTTATCGCAATAGTGGGACGTCCGAATGTGGGCAAATCCACGCTGTTCAACCGTATCGCGGGGGAACGTATCGCCATCGTCGAGGACACCCCCGGCGTCACCCGCGACAGGATTTACGCCGACTGCGAGTGGTGCGGTCACGCGTTCACTCTCATCGATACGGGCGGGCTGGAACTCAAAAGCGAGGACGAGATGTGGGTGCACATCCGCGCGCAGGTGGAAATCGCCGTGGACGCGGCGGACGCGATAATTTACGTTGTGGACGGAAAGACGGGGCTGACGCTGGACGACGAAGCCATTGCGGGTTATCTGCGCAAGGCGAAAGTGCCCGTAATTCTTGCGGTCAACAAGATTGACAACAACGAAATTCACGAAGCCTACCGCTTTTTCTCCCTCGGTTTCGGCGAGCCTTACGCGGTGTCCGCCGCGCAGGGGAAAGGCATAGGCGAACTGCTCGACGCCGTCACGGAAGCGGTGCCCGCCGTCGCGCCGGACGAGGACGAGGACGTGATAAAGATTGCCATCGTGGGCAAGCCGAATGCGGGCAAGAGCTCCATAGTCAACCGTCTGCTCGGCTACGAGCGCGTCATAGTCAGCAACGTCGCGGGCACGACGCGCGACGCCATAGACACCGAGCTCACGGTGGGCGGGGACAGGTATGTGCTCATCGACACCGCGGGCATACGCAAGAAGAGGAGCATAGGCGAAGACCTCGAAAGATACAGCGTAATGCGCAGTTTTCTCGCTGTGCGCCGCGCCGACGTGGCGGTGGTGGTGTGCGACGCGGCGGAAGGGCTCACCGAGCAGGACGTCAAGATTGCGGGATACGTCCACGAGCAGGGCAAGCCGTCCGTTATCGTGATGAACAAATGGGACCTTGTCGCAAAGGATACGCATACCATAGAAAAGTACGAGAAAAAGCTGCGCGAGGACCTCAAATTTATGGACTATTTCAAGTCCGTTTACATCTCCGCGATGACGGGGAAGCGCGCGGACGGGATACTTCCTCTCTGCCGCAAGGTCCTTGCAAACAGCCGTCGGAGAATCGCCACGGGGCTGCTCAACGAAGTGTTGCAAGACGCAATCCGCATAAGCGAGCCGCCCTCCAAACTCGGCAAAAAGCTGAAACTGCTTTACATCACGGAAGTTTCGGTCGCGCCGCCGACTTTCGTCGTCAAGGTCAACGACCCCGACCTTATGCATTTCAGCTACAAGCGCTATCTCGAAAATTCGCTGCGCCGCAGTTTCGATTTTTCGGGCACGCCGATACGCATCCTCGTGCGCGGCAACGGCGAAGATAAAGAATAATTCGCGCTTGCGCACGGGCGCAAGTTGTGGTAGGATAATGAAACACACCGAAATCTCCGCCGTGCGGCGGAAGGAAATTCAGGAGGATTATGGATTATAAGTCTTTTTCCGTAAAGGAACTCGAAAATCTGCTCGCGGATGAGCAGAAACGCTTCAAAAAACTTGTCAAAGAGGGCAGAAACGTGGATATGACCCGCGGCAGACCCTCCAAGGAACAGTTGGAAATCGCAATGCCTATGCTCAAAGGCGCGGGCAGTTACAATTATTCCGCGGAAGCCGCGGACGCGCGCAACTACGGCGACCTCGGCGGCACAAAGGCGTGCAAGGCGCTGTTTGCCGAGCTCTTCGGCGTGAAGTCGGAAGAGGTCTTCGTGGGCGACGGCAGCAGCCTCGACCTTATGTACACCCTCGTGCACTTCGCAAAACAGTTCGGAGTGCTGGGCTCGACGCCCTGGAACAATCTCAAAAAGGTGAAGTTCATCTGTCCCGCCCCGGGCTATGACCGTCACTTTTCCATTTGCCAGCAGTTCGGCATCGAGATCGTCACCGTGCGTATGAAGGACGACGGTCCCGATATGGACGTCGTGGAAGCCCTCGTGCGCGAAGACGACTCCATCAAGGGCATCTGGTGCGTGCCGAAATACTCCAATCCCACGGGCATAACGTTCTCCGACAGCGTGGTGGACAGGCTGGCTACGATGAAGACCGCCGCAAACGACTTCCGCATCTTCTGGGACAATGCCTATATGGTACACAGCCTTTACGACACGGACGACAAGCTCAAAAACATCTTCGACGTCGCGCGCAAAGCGGGCACTCTGGACAGGATATATTCCTTTGCGTCCACGTCCAAGATTACGTTTGCGGGCAGCGGAATTTCCGCCATCGCCGCGTCGGAAGCGAACATCAAAGACATTGCGGGCAAGATGTTTTTCAAGTGCATCAACGCCAACAAGGTCAATCAGGTTATGCACGTCAACTTCCTTAAAAACGCGGACGGCGTGAGGGAAGTGATGAAAAAGCACGCCGCGCTTCTGCGCCCCAAGTTCGAGCTCTTCGACAAGAAGTTCACCGAAGCGTTCGAAGGCGACGAATTCGTCAGGTGGTCAAAGCCGCGCGGAGGATATTTCATCTCCGTCGACGTCAAATCCTGTGCGAAACGCATAGTGGAGCTGGCGGCGACGGCGGGAGTCAAATTCACCGCCGCAGGCGCCACTTTCCCCTATCATCTGGACGATATGGACAGCAACATCCGCGTCGCGCCTTCCGTGCCTTCGCTCGAAGAAATGGAATTTGCAGTCGACGTTATGATTTCCGCAATACGTCAGGCGCGTATGGAGCTCGTGCTCGCAAAGACGAAATAAGCCCGTGCGCTTTCGCGCGCACACGGCAATGACAAATTGAGGAACGGTTTCCGCCGTTCCTTTTTTGTTTGCGCGTGTGTTCCGCCCGCGCGGCGCGTACGGAGGGAAAACGTGCCGCGGCTCCGACTTTGCGAATTTTCCGCCGCGGGAAGCATAATCGTTGCTTCTCCGTCATACATATCAGTAAACCGAAACGGAGGAGTTTATGGACAAATTCGACCTTTATCGCGACATTGCCACACGCACGGGAGGGGACATCTATGTGGGTGTCGTCGGACCCGTAAGGACGGGCAAATCCACAATCATCAAGCAATTTATGGAGAAGCTGGTGGTCGGCGGCATCGAAAACAAAGACGTGCGCGCACGCGCCGTGGATGAGATACCGCAGTCCGCCGACGGGAAGACCATTATGACCACTCAGCCCAAATTCGTGCCGGCAGACGCCGTCAGGGTCGTGTTTTCCGAGGGGCTTGCCGTGAATATGCGTCTCATCGACTGCGTCGGCTATATGGTCAGCGGCGCGCTGGGCGGCGAGGAAGACGGCAGGGAGCGTATGGTGCGCACTCCGTGGTCGGACGACGAAATGCCGTTTTCCGAGGCGGCGGCACTCGGCACGGACAAAGTCATCCGCGAACACAGCACCATCGCGCTTGCGGTCACCACGGACGGTTCGTTCACGGACATACTGCGCGCGGATTACGAGCCTGCGGAAGAGCGCGTCATAGACGAGCTCAAACGCACGGGCAAACCTTTTGCGATAGTGCTCAACACCGCAGACCCCACCTCCGAGCAGGCGTGCGGGCTGAAAGCGGAGCTGGAAGAAAAATACGGCGTGTCCGTGTCTCTCGTCAACGCGCTGAATATGACGGAAGCGGACATTTCGGGAATTATGGAAAACATCCTGCTCGAATTCGGCGTCAGGCTCATCGACTTCGAGCTTCCGCGCTGGGTGCAGGCGCTCGACCCCGACGACGCGGTCGTGAAAGAAATCGTCGCCGCCGTGAGGGAGCTGGGGGACAAAATCTCCAAGATGAAAGACTACACCCTGGTGGACGAGTTTTTCGAGAGCAAGGAGTTCTGGAAGACGCCCGCCAAGGTCGAACTCGACGCCGGAAAGGGGAGAGTCGCCGTCGCCGTCGAGCCCAAGGACGACGTGTTCTTCAAAGTGGCGAGCCGCGAATGCGGTATGGACCTTGCCGACGACTTTGCGCTGCTGCGCCATCTCAAACAGCTTGCCCGCGCCCGCAGAAAAACGGAAAAACTCCTGGACGCGATGGAACAGGTGGAAACGCTCGGATACGGCATAGTGCTTCCCACTATGGAAGAGATGGTGCTGGAAGAGCCCGAAATCATCCGTCAGGGACAGCAGTACGGGGTCAGGCTGAAAGCCAGCGCGCCGTCGCTGCACATAATGAAAGTGGATGTGGAAACGGAAGTCCGCCCCATCGTCGGCAGCGAGCAGCAGAGCTCCGAACTCGTGGACGCGATGCTCGGCGATTTCGAAAACGACAAGCAGGCGATATGGGACACCAACATATTCGGACGCTCGCTCTCCTCGCTGGTCGCGGACGGCATAAACAACAAACTTATGAGCGTGCCCTCCGACGCGGAGCAGAAACTCCGCAGGACGCTCGGACGCATTGTCAACGAGGGCAAGGGCGGGGTAATCTGCATTCTGTTGTAAGCCTTATTCCGCACAATAAGGGCTTTAAGCGTCTGAAACAGTCTTATGAACCAAGGAAACCGTATAATATAAAAGCGCGGGGGAGCAGTCGGCTCCTCCGCGCTTTTTTTGTGCCGAAGTCAGTTTTTGTAGCTGTGTATGGGGGCGGGAATGCGTCCTCCGCGCGCGATGAACGCGTCGGCGTTTTCCTTGCCGACGGGCATAATGGGAGCCCTTCCCAGCAGTCCGCCGAACTCCACTTCGCCCTCGTCTTTGCCGCATACGGGAATGACGCGTACAGCGGTGGTTTTGTTGTTGACGACGCCTATCGCCGCTTCGTCCGCAATGATTGCGGACACGGTCGCCGCGCTCGTGCTTCCGGGTATGGCTATCATATCGAGCCCGACGCTGCACACGGAGGTCATCGCTTCCAGTTTTTCAAGCGAAAGCGCGCCCTTTTTCACGGCTTCAATCATCCCTATGTCCTCGCTGACGGGAATGAACGCCCCCGACAGTCCGCCGACGTGCGAACTTGCCATCGTGCCGCCTTTTTTCACCGCGTCGTTCAGCATCGCAAGACACGCGGTCGTGCCGTGCGCCCCGACTGCGGACAGCCCCATTTCTTCGAGGACTTCGCCCACGCTGTCGTTGCGTATCGGGGTGGGAGCAAGGGAAAGGTCTACTATGCCGAATTCCGCCCCCAGCATCTTTGCCGCTTCTCTGCCGACAAGCTCGCCCATACGGGTGATTTTGAAAGAGGTGTTCTTGATGGTTTCGGAGAGTACGTCGCAGCTCTCGCCGCGTATTTGTTCCAGCGCGGCTTTCACGACGCCGGGACCTGATATGCCCACGTTCACCACACAGTCGCCTTCGCTCACGCCGTTGAAAGACCCCGCCATAAACGGATTGTCTTCCACGGCGTTGGCAAACACCACGAGTTTCGCGCAGCCTATGCCGTCGCGGTCCGCGGTGAGCTCCGCCGTCTTTTTTATCACTTCGCCCATCAGCCTGACCGCGTCCATATTGATGCCCGCGCGGGTGGAACCGACGTTGACGCTCGCGCATACGCGGTCCGTCGCCGCCAGCACTTCCGGGATGGTGAGGATGAACTCCTTCTCTTCCGCCGTCATCGATTTTTGCACGATGGCGGTGTAGCCGCCGATGAAATCGACGTCCACCGTTTTCGCCGCTTCGTCCATTGCCAGCGCGATTTCGCGGTATCCGCCGCTTGCCGCGCCGATGAGGCTTACGGGACTTACGGACAGACGTTTGTTGACGATGGGAATGCCGTACTTGGACTGTATCCCTTCCACCACGCTTTTCAGATTGCCCGCCTTTGCAAGCAGCTTGCGCCTGACGTTTGCGGCGGTCTTTTTCGGGTCGTCGGAAATGCAGTCGAAGAGGCTGAGATGCATCGTGACCGTGCGGATGTCAAGGTGCTGGTCCTTAATCATCGATATGGTCTGTATGATTTCCTGTTGATTGAGCATAAGTCAAATCCTGTGCATTGAGTTGAAGATATCCTCGTGCTGGACGCGGATTTCCACCCCGAGTTCGCCCGCGACGGATTGCAGAGCGTCGTTGACCGCGGCAACGGCAAGCCCTTCTTTCAGGGTGATGAGCATAATCATCGTGAAATAAGACCCGTGCATAACGGTCTGGGATATGTCTTCGACGTTGCAGCCGAGTTCGAAAAGTTTTGTCGTGACCTTGGCGATGATGCCCGTACGGTCCTTGCCTATGACGGAAACTATGGCTCTCATAAGCCCTCCGGAATCGATTTTCCGAATGATTATATCACACGCGCGTGCCGAGCGCAAGAAAAGGAAAGCATTACCGCCCCCTGAAATGCACCCTAAAAGCAGCGTCGGCAGGTTTTGATTTGTCGGCGGACCGTCGTGCGGCGTGCGAACAAAAAAGCGGCGGGCGGAGAAGTCCTCCGTCCGCCGCCGTTGTGCCGCGTCCCGCGTTCAGTCCTGTTTGCTGGGCAGACATTCTATGACCGTGAGAGTGCCCGCAACCGTGAACTTTCCTCTTGCGGCATAGGGCATAAACCAATAGTCGCCCTTTGCGAGTTTCCGACGGAAACCGTCGCCGCGGATTTCGCCTTCGCCTTCCACCACCGCCCACACGGACGGACCGCTTTCGGGGACGAAACTGCCGCCTTTGAGGGTGTATCTTTTTTCTCCGAAACAGGGTGTGTCGTCGTAGTCAATCAGGCTTTCGATTTTGCAAGTTTCGTCACAACAGATGGTTTTCGGTGCGATTTTGCATTCCTCAACCGCCTTTTTGCCGAATTTGTCGAAGTCGAATATGCTCATAGCAAGGTCGCGCGGAAGCCCCAGATATTTCTCCTGTTCGCTGACGCGCGACTCGCCGCACCAGTTCTCGATTTGAATGGTGAAGTCGGTCGGTTCCTGCACTTCGAGGACGGTGCACCCCGCGCCTATCGCGTGAATCAGCCCCGCGTTGATGAGATAAACGTCGCCCACGTTCACCTTGACGGGAGTGATTATGTCCGTGAGTATGTCGCGTTCGGTAAGACTGCGGTCGGCGTACGCTTTCAGCGTTTCGAGGTCAATCCTGTCGCGGAAACCGAAGTAAAGACAGGCGTCGTCGCTGCGTTTTGCCAGCACCAGCCACGCTTCCGTTTTGCCGTAAGGGCTCCCGAAATTTTTTGCGGAAAATTCCTTTGTCGGATGCACCTGAACGGGCAGGCGTATCGCGCTGTCGAGATATTTGACCAGGCAGTCGTATTTTATGCCGCCGAGCAGCTCTTCGGGATGAGAGGCGAGCAGGTCGTCGAAAAATATATCCGTGCCTTCCACCACCGAAACCCCGTCGCGTTCGCCGAAGTAGACGGGATTTATCGCTTTCACCTTGCTCGCAATCCATTCTTCGGGGAAAGAGTTGTCTCCCGTGTTGTCATTCATCAGCGGACCGAACCCCGCGCCGCCGATATAGTTGCGGAACACGCGGTTGCGCTCGAAAAATACGGGTGTGCGAACAATGCGCGCGATTTGCTCTTCCGTTGCCTTGCACTTGCATTCCGGTTTGTCTTTCATTTCAGTTTCTCCACCTCTTCGCGGGAGGGCATAGAGGGCGCGCCTCCCTTTTTGGAAATCACGCACGCGCACGCGCGCACGGCAAAGTTCATTGCCTTTTCCGTTCCCCCTACGGTGAGCTCCGCCTCGCCGTTCAGGAGATGCCATATGATGCTGCCTATAAAGCAGTCGCCCGCTCCCGTAGTGTCCACGACGTCGGCGGGATACGCCGCATAATCCGCGGAATTCGCTTCGCGGTCGTATACGGCGGAGCCGTTGCCGCCCCTCGTCACAAAAATCAGTTTCGCCCGCGCCGCATAACGCAACAGGGCTTTTATCCCTTCTTTTTCGTCGTTCAACCCCGTTATGAATTCAAGTTCGTCGTCGGTGACTTTTACGAAATCCGCATAGGGGAGAAACTCCGTGACCGCTTCGTGCAGCTTTTGCGCGTCCTTCCACAGGTGCAGCCTGAGGTTGACGTCGAAGCTGACGACGGCTCCGCAGGCGTGCGCCAGCGCCGCCGCTCTTTCTATGGCGTGTTTTGTCGGGGACTCCATAAGCGATACGGAGCAGAAGTGAAGCACGTCGCCCTTCTCGAACATCTCTTCCTTCACTTCGTCGGGGGAGAGATTCGCGTCGGCGGGCATATCGCGGTAAAAGAAAAAGTCGCGGTCGCCGTTAGGGTGCAGGTCTACGAAAGCGAGCCCCGTGTTGCATTTGCCGTCAACCACGGTGAGCGAGGTGTCCACGCCGTATTTTCCGAGTTCCGAAAGCAGGAATTTTCCGAAATTGTCGTCGGCGAGTTTGCCCAGATAACACGCTCTGCCGCCGAGTTTTGCCACCGCGGCGCAGACGTTTACGGGCGCGCCGCCCATTTTTGCCGTGTAGGTCATTTCTCCGGGCGCTGACGGCAGAAAATCTATTATGCAGTCGCCCATACCTATAAGTTTGCTCATTTTCCCTCCTTGCGTTCCGCGCATTTCGCGGCGGACGCGGCGTTCGGTGTTTATTATAACATATCCGTCGCAAATGACAACGGAGGTTTACGTTTCTGCTCGGATTTTGCGGAGCGGAACAGACCGCTTCACGGTGTCTGTTGCTCGGCGTCGGAGCGGCAAGGACGGGTCAGCGGCAGCTGCAATTCGTATTTCCATTGCAGTATTCCCGTCAGTACCACCATCTGGACGCAGAATGGCGGCGCGTCGCAGCCGTATTTCCTCGCTTCGGCGCAGAGCGTTTCTCGGACCGCGTCGCGGTCGCCGTCGTCGCAAGCCGCGCACAGCCATTTTCCCGCGGGGAGAGTGACGATTCCGTCCGCGTCCGTGTGTTTCGTGCATACGGCAAACATATTCTGCCGTCCGTCTTGCAGATAAACGCCTGCGGCGTCCTCGAAACCGAATTTGTCGCGGTTTTCCCACCCCACCTGCGCGTAGAAATGCCTGTGATAGTCGTAAAGGTTGTCCATCGTCGGCGTGTGCAAGCTGTCGGAGAGCAATATCGTACGCGCGGACAGAGTGCGGACAAACGGTTCGCCGTGTTCTTCGTTTCGGGCGGCTTTGGCTTCGTAAAAGGATTTCGCCCTCTCGATGCGCGCCTTTGCTTCCGTAAGCTCCGCAATTTTTTTATCGGCATTCTCCGTCGCTTCTTTCAGCATTGCCACAATCTCGCCGAAATCCTCGCTGCCGAGCATCGCGCGTATACGTTCGAGCGAAAAATCCATACAGCGGAGCGCGTGTACGGTGTTCAGCCTTATCACTTCTTTCTGCGTGTAATAACGGTATTTCGTGTCGGGGCTTACCGCCGCAGGTTTGACAAGGCCTATCCTGTCGTAGTGCCGCAGCGTTTCGGCAGTGAGTCCCGTGATTTCGGCGGCCTTTTTTATTGAAAAAAGTTTTTCCATTATTTTGTTTCAACCTCTTGACTTTTGTGTAACACAAAAGTTTATGATGATTTTCGCATAAGAGAAGCGACAAGTCAAGTCCCGTCACGGAGGTGAGAGTCAATGAAAAAAACGATGAGGGTGTTCGCCTTTTTGCTGGTCGTCGCGGCAGCGCTCGTTATGGTCGGCTGCGACAGCAACGAAGGGTTTGCGTCGGGGGAGTATTCCGCTGACGGCGCGAAGGTCGGGAGCATAACCGTCGACGTCTATGACAGAGCGGTGGAGGTTCTGCCTTCCGACGACGACAGCGTGCATATTTCCTATTTCGAAAACGACAAAGAGTATTACGACATACTGCTGTCGGAGGACGGCGAATTCGGCATTACTTTGCAGACGGACAAGGATTGGACGGACTACATCGGCACGAAACCGTCGGAAGAATACAGAAAGATAACAATCGAGATTCCCGATGGCATTTTGCAAAACCTGACGATAAAAAACACAAACGAAACAATAAAACTGTCGTTTGTGAGTATAGAAGGCGGAATAAGTCTGGACAACAACGGCGGGGACACCTTGTTTGAAAACGTCGGCGTGGGAGAAAGTTTGCAAGCCGTTGCAAAGAACGGGAATATCTCGGGCACGCTGAACGGCAGCATATCCGACTTTTCCGTAAGGTGCGAAATCAAGAAAGGGGATTGCAATCTTACCGACAAAACGGACGGGGAGAAGTCGCTTTATTTCAACTGCAACAACGGCGATATAGACATCGGTTTTGCCGGCGCGGCGTAATGCGCAGGGCGCAAATTCGCGTCAGCCGGGATGTGTCCCGGGTTGCAATGCACAGCATTGCACTTTGAAAAAGGAATCCCTGTTGCCGCAAAGAAAAAACACCGCTTTGAGCGGTGTTTTTGGTGCAGTCGAAGGGACTCGAACCCATACGGTTTCCCACCGGAACCTAAATCCGGCGCGTCTGCCAATTTCGCCACGACTGCGCGCAATCATTATATCATAAGTCAAATATAAGTAAAGCATTTCTCCCGTCGGCGGAAAAATTGCACAAAAGCGCGAAAAACAGTTGCTTTTTGCCGTGTTGTTTGATATATTATTACTCGCTCGCGGGAGTGACTCAGTGGTAGAGTGTCACCTTGCCAAGGTGAAAGTCGCGGGTCCGAATCCCGTCTCCCGCTCCAATCGCAAAGGTTCGCCTTTGCACAAAGTTAGCGACGATGACCGCAAAATTGCGTACTCGTCGCGATATGCGCCCTTAGCTCAGCTGGTAGAGCAACTGACTCTTAATCAGTGGGTCCCGGGTTCGAATCCCTGAGGGCGCACCAAAAACACCGCTTCGGGCGGTGTTTTTCTTTGCCGCGGCGCGAGCGCGGTGTCGTGTCGCGAAAGGCAGATTTACGCGGTGGCGGTGCCCGATGGTTGAAAAAGAGATTTTGCGACGGACTATTTTTCGGGATGGTTCTTTTTCCAGCGCTTGATTTCTTCCAGGCGGGCTTTGAAACGTCCTTCCACACCTTCCTCCGTCGGGGTGTAATAGACGCGGTCTTTGAGCGAATCGGGAAGGCATTGCATAGACGAAAGTTTGTCTTCGGTGTCGTGCGCGTAGACGTAACCTTTGCCGTAGTCAAGGTCTTTCATAAGCCGTGTCGGTGCATTGCGGATGACGAGCGGCACAGGCTCTGCGACGGTGTTGAGCGCGTCGGATTTCGCCCGCATATACGCCACGTCCATAGCGTTGGATTTTGGCGCAAGCGACATATAAACCACCGCTTCCGTCAGATGAACGCTGCATTCGGGCATTCCGATAAAATGGCACGCCTGATATGCCGCGACCGCGATTTCCAATGCGCGCGGGTCGGCAAGTCCGACGTCCTCGCTGGCGAAACGAGTCACTCGCCGCGCGATGTACAGAGGGTCTTCGCCCGCTTCAAGCATACGGGCGAGCCAGTATACGGCGGCGTCGGGGTCGGAGTTGCGCATAGACTTATGCAAAGCGGAGATGACATTGTAATGTTCCTCGCCTTTCTTGTCGTACAGCAAGGACTTTTTCGACGTGCATTGTTCCAATGTTTCGGGAGTGACCTCGATTGCCCCGTCGTCCGACACGTTTCCGTTGAGCACCGCCATTTCCAGCGTGGACAGCGCGTTGCGCGCGTCGCCGTTGGCAAAGACGGCGATTGCCTCTATCAGTTCGTCGGATATGGTGACTTTCTGGTTGCCGAAACCGCGCGGGTCTTCGACGGCGCGCCGCAGCAGGCGGCAGAGGTCTTCCGTGGACAGCGATTGCAGGACGAAAACTTTACATCGCGAAAGCAAAGCGCCGTTGACCTCGAAGGACGGATTTTCCGTCGTTGCGCCGATAAGGATAATGCTGCCTTTTTCCACGAAAGGCAGAAATGCGTCCTGCTGCGCCTTGTTGAAGCGGTGTATTTCGTCGACGAACAAAATTGTGCGTTCGCCGAAACGGCGGTTGTGTTCCGCCTGTTCCATAACTTGCTTGATTTCCTTTATGCCGCTGGTGACAGCGGAAAAATCTATGAAATTCGCCTTTGTGCGCCTTGCGATGATGCGGGCGAGAGTGGTCTTGCCGACTCCCGGAGGACCCCAGAAAATCATAGAACCGATGTTGTCGCTTTCGATAAGACGGCGAAGCACCTTGCCCTTGCCGAGCAAATGCTGCTGTCCGCAGTATTCTTCCAGCGTCTGAGGGCGCAAACGTGCCGCCAGCGGCAGGCTGGCATCGCTTTCGAAAAATGTCTGCTGTTCGTACACCATATGACCTCGCCTTTCGACTGCCTTTCACGCAGTGAAACAATATAAACAGTATAGTGTCACAAACCCGAAATGTCAAATTCGGCATCGGCTTCGGCGTCAGCTACTTTGGGCGCGCGTCTGCGACTGCGGCTTCCGCAAAACACTCTGTCTGCGCAGCAATATAAACACACGAAAAGTGTATCGCATTTTTGCGGGACAAAAACTCCGAAAGACAAACCGCACAATATGATGTGTGCCGGCAGGGCGAATAGGACGGATATTTGCGTTTTGCTCTTGCCCAACGGCTCCTCGTAAAACACGCAAAGGCGTTTTTGCCGTCTTGCTCAGCCCAACTAATACACGAAACGTGCGATATAAGTCGTGATTTTCGATATACACGAAACGTATTTTGCGGCAGAATCTGTAAACAGGCTTGACGTGTCGGCGGAGGAGTAGGGGCGGTTTATGGACGTAGGATTTCTTTTCGGGTGGGCGAAAGAGCAGGGTGTCAAAGTGCCGCAGAAGTCGGACGGCAGCGCAAACATCAACGAGCTCTTCGCCCTTTATAACGAGTGGAAAAAGAAAGGCGGAGAAAGTAAATCGGAAAGTGTAAGTGATAGTTCAGCCAATGACCAACAGAACAATGCAGAAGAAACGTCCGAACCGCGTGATGTAAGCGCATTGTTAGGTGAGGAATACAAAGACGTAAAAGGACAAGATGCTGTCAACAAATTGCTCAGAGAAAAGCAAGGGCATGTTAAAGGCGCATTTCATCGCGAAGATATAGGGGATATAGACCTCATCTGGGGCGATGATACATGCGGTCTGCAACATATACTCAAACGTCGCGAAGAGCAAGGAATAAATGCGCAGGAATTTGTAAAAGACCTTGCGGAAGTAGTGGAAAAAGGCTCTTATCGTAAACAGAATAAGAGAGGAAATTACGAATTGCTTTACAACGGCAAAATGGCAATAGTTTCTCCCGAATTGCAAGGCAACAAAATGACTTTTCTTGTAACGGCATTTAAGACAACAATAAAGAAATAAAGCGCCCCATTTACAGGAGCGCTTTGTGTAGCCTTTGGATGGACGCCGGTCTCAAAAGAGATGTCCCATCATTCGAAGACAGCGGTGGCGAGTTTTCTGTTGTCAAAGACCTTACATCTTTATTATATGCAAAACGCAAAAAAAGTCAAGCCGCTTATGCGAAAAGCGCAGACGGAGGGAATATGACAACAATAAACATCATCGGCGTGGTGATGCTCATCGGAAGCGTGCTGGGATACGGCGCGCTTTTCCTTTGGGTGCTCACGGAGGATAAACGCAAAGCGCGGAAGGAGGGGGAGAGATGGAACAATCGCAATTCATCGGATTGACAATAAGCGCGTTTCAGATATTCCGCGCCATAGTGCCGATAGACACGGAGAATATGCGGTCAAGTGCAGGGCACAATCAAGCTGGGGAACGTGGTATGGTTTGACGTGAGTGCAGGGCAGTCCGTTTCCGCAGGCGTCTGCGTGGCAGCCGCCGAACCCTTGCGGGGTTCTCATCCCCGACGGGTAAGCAAAAAGGACAGCTTCTGCTGTCCTTTTGCTGGTGACCCACCGGGGATTCGAACCCCGGACCATCGCATTAAAAGTGCGGTGCTCTACCGGCTGAGCTAGTGAGTCTTGTCTGGCAGGGGTAGCTGGATTCGAACCAACGAATGCCAGAATCAAAATCTGGTGCCTTACCGCTTGGCGATACCCCTACGGCTCGGCAGCCGCCGAGATTTTCGATGTGGGGTGAGTAGTGGGATTCGAACCCACGGCCTTCAGGGCCACAACCTGACGCGCTAACCAACTGCGCTATACCCACCATTGTGGCGAGCCTGAAGAGATTCGAACTCCCGACACACGGCTTAGAAGGCCGTTGCTCTATCCTGCTGAGCTACAGGCTCATTTTTGGAGCGGGTGATGGGAATCGAACCCACGTAGCCAGCTTGGAAGGCTGGTATTCTACCATTGAACTACACCCGCATGAGTCCGACAGTCACCACACGGCATCTCAAACGATGCTCAAAAATCTTATCACACGGGCAAATGGATGTCAACGGTTTTGAACTATCTTGTCGCGCGATATGTGCTTTGCTCCGATTGCCGATTGAGCTTCGGAAGTCAGATTTCAGTGCGGTAGAGGAGAAAGTCGGCGGAAATGTCGAAAAGGTCGCACAGTTTCACTATTTGTTCGTATGTGCATTCGTACACTCCCTTTTCGTAACGCAGATAGACGGGCTGCGCCACGCCCAAATATGCCGCCACTTGCATTTGAGTCATATTATGGCTCAGACGGCATTCTTTCAAGCGATTTCCGACGGCTGCTTTCAACATCATATTGACAAAATTATACGCATTGTGTATGATGATATTACACAATATACAGTTAATGTATAAAACCTAAAAGCCGCAAATCGCAAATTTTCAGAGACGCGAAAACCCGAAAGCGTGTCCGTCACCGATAAGATTCTGCGGCGGTGAGCGTGAGCGGAAAGACCGTGCGCAATGGCGTGCTCCTTTTCTTTTTTTATTAACTGCAAATCACAAATCGCACGTTACATAACATTGCGCACGGTCTTTCCGCTCGTCTTCGGGTGCCGAAAGGCGGAATTTATGTTTTGAAAATGTCGCGGGATTCTTGCCCGTATGCGCGTAAGGAAGCCGACGGCGTCAATCGCGGGCGGTGCGGACGGGGGAGTGCGGTTTCAGCGGAAAACCGACGTTTTCTTTTTGCCACGCGGCAGGCGTCGTTCCCGTCAGCAGTTTGAAACGGCGTATGAAATAAGCGGGGTCGTCATAACCCACTTCGTATGCCACGGCGTTGATTTTCGCGTTCGGGGAAAGGAGCAGTTCTTTGGCTTTTGCCATACGAAGCCCGGTCACGAATTTGGGCAGGGTGGTGCCCGTCAGTTTTCCGAAAAGCCGCGAGAAATAATTTTCGCTTACGAAACAGATTTCCGCCATATGTTTTGCGCTTATCTGCCGCGTGAAATTGAGTTGGATGTAATCGAATGCGGGTTGAAGTTTGTTCCGGGCGAAAGCGTCGCCGTCGTCCGCGAACTCCCGCATTGTCTGAAACGCCTCGTCGCCGACGCGTTCGGTCAGCAGTTCGACGAGCCTTGCGGTTTCCAGCATTTTTTCGGCGGGAATCTCGGGCATAAGAGAGTAAAGCTCGGAGACGGTCGCATACTTTCCGCCCGCGTCCTGCGGCGAAATCGGCGGATAGACGAAATCGAGGTGCCGCGCGCTGTCTTCCGAGCGAACCTGTCCCCCGCATATCGCGCCGACAAACTCTCCGCCGTCGAAAACGGGCACGGCGAAATCAATCAGCCCGAAAGGGCACTTGTAAAAGAAAGTTTTTTTGTTGTGCGCCGCGTCAAGCACCGCGTGCGCCGCAAAGCGTATGCACAAAGCGCGCCCCTTGTCGTCGGAGCGTACGAATTTGCAAAGCGCGCAGTCGTTGGTGGGATAAATCAGAATGTTGCCCATAAGGTCGAGCATACAAAGATTAAGCCCGCTTGCTTTCGAAAGCGACGTCAAAGCGTGTTTAAGCCTGTCCGATACCGTGTTCTCTCCTGTCTGTTTTTTCATTTTCTCTTCCCCGATTCGCTTGACAGTACAAATCTTGCCTGACTGTTTTGTATGCAAAAAAATTACAAGCAAAATGTACAATAATCTGCAAGATTTGTCAATTATCATCCTAATCCTATACATTTATGATTAAAACAGGTTTAAATCGACAGAATACAGGCGTATGCCGTTTATCCTGTCGGTCGCGGGCAATTTGTGCAAGTCGTACAGGCGTTTTGACGGAGCGCATACAGGAGGTGATTTTATCCGTCGCCGTCCGCAAAGTCATCAACATCGAAAAAGGAGAAATTATGAGTTATCTGAAAGACAGTATTCTGGGCTATTTGTCCAAAAACAAAAAATGGGTCATTTTCCTGGCGGTCTGTCTGATAGTGATTTTCCTGAGCAGCTTCATAGCGTCGGGCATACAGACGGACGGCTGGACGGTGGAAGTCACCGATCTCAGAGATGCCGAGAACGAGGGTACCATTCAAGTGGCGACAACGGATTCGGAAACCGGTGAAACGGTAATGCAAGAAGAGGATGTGGACGGCAAAGTCGTGAGCGGCATTTTGTTCAAGCCCGACAGCGCAACCGCCGACAACCCCGCGCCCGGCGTCGTATTCACGCACGGCTATCTCAACAACCGTGAGATGCAGCTCCAAAACGCCATCGAGCTTGCCCGCCGCGGTTTCGTGGTGCTCATAGTCGACCGCGAAGGTCACGGCAACTATGAAAATACCGGCGATACGAGCGCGATGATGGCCACAAACGGACTTTATGACAGCGCAAAGTATCTTTACAACCTCGATTACGTCGATAAAGACAGAATAGGCATCTCCGGCCACTCGATGGGCGGCATGACCACAGCAATGGTTCTCATGCAGGATGCGTCCGTCGGTATAGTGTCCGCGGGGCTCATCCAGTCGTGGAGCACATTTATGGGGGCGGGCAGCGACGTATCGGTCGGTTTCCTCAAATCCAAAGATGACGAATTCTTCTATTCGACCAACGAAAACGGCGGCACGATTTCCCGCGAGTGGCTGTCCACCGAAACCGCAAAAGGTTATGTAGGCATAGCGGGGCAGGAAGGCGACGTCGTCAACGGCGGCATCTATATCAACGGCGTACTCACCGATATTGCGGACGGCCAGGCGGCGGACAGCGCGTTCCGCGTCATAAACGAAGTGCCGGGCGTGCATCCGCAGGTTCACTATTCGGTTGACGGTGCCGCGGCGGTCATAGACTTCTTCTATACCGCGTTCGGAACTCCCTCGGGCAGCGATTTCATTTCCGAAGACAATCAGACGTGGTGGGTGAAAGAGATGTTCTCCTTCATCGGTATGATTGCGCTTTTCGCGACGATATTCCCGCTGGTCAGCCTGTTGCTCACCGTACCTTTCTTCCGTTCCCTTGCGAAGAAAAAGACGGTGGAACTGCTTCCCGAAGGTCCCGTTCAGGCGGAACCCGCTTCCGCACCCGAAATGTCGGCGGACGCGTCGGGCGGAGCATACGGCGCAGGCGTGCCTGCGGCAACGGGGAGCAATGCCGCTTCCGCGACGGTTTGCGCGGCGGCGCTTGACGAACCCAAGCCCCTCAAAGGCATTTGGAAAAACCTCACTTACTGGCTGGGGGCAATCGGCATAATGCTGTTCAGCGGCTTCATCATACACGATGTCTGCACGGAATACGGCGACTATGTGTTCCCCAACACGCAGCTCTATCCGCAGGACACCACCAACTGGGTTGCTATATGGGCGGTGGTCGTCGCTCTCTTCTCGCTTGCAGTCATCCTGTTTATGTGGCTTGCGAACACCGTGTTCTATCGGGTCAGATACAAGGAAGCGGCAGGGCAGTACATCGAGAACCCGTTCGCGGCGGCAAAGATACGGGGCGGACTCGGAAGCCTGCTCAAAACTTTCCTGCTTGCGGGCATAGTGGTCTTCTTCCTTTACCTCGTCACTTTCATCAACTGGTCCGCGTGGACGGTCGACTTCCGCATCTGGACGCTTGCCGTCAAGGTGTTCAACGTCGGCGACATGCTGCCCACGATGGTGCGTTACGCCGTGTTCTTCGGCATCTTCTTCACCGTCAGCGCGATATTCAACGAAACCTACCGCGCGAAGAATCTTCCCGAATGGGCAAGCACCCTCATCAACATCTTCTTCAACGTGTTCGGCGTCATCCTCGTCGTTGCGATACAGTACGGCGAGTTCAGGTCGACGGGCGTGATGTGGCAGTCCGATATGGCGCTCGGATACATCGTTCTCATCCCGATGATTCCCATCCTCGCCGTTGCGACGCTCATATCCCGCCGTATGACGGCAAAAACGGGCAATATGTGGCTCGGTGCGTTCATCAATACTATGCTGTTCACCATCATAACCTGCGCCAACACTGCGGCATCTTTCTCCTATGTGATGGGTTAATCGCTCCGCAGTAAGGCAATACTCCTTGTCCTGAACCCCGCTTCTTCTCGGAGCGGGGTTCCGCTTTCCGTTGCGTCGGACGGGGCTCAATCCGAACGACGGCGGAAACCGCTTCGCACCGTCAACCGCGGAAACCATACGAAAAACGCCGCCCGCAAGGACGGCGCACCAATACGGCGCACTCTTGTTGCCGCGTGTCAGACCACGGGGACGATTTTCGGGAATATCCTGCCTTTCTCTATGACGATGTAGGCATAAGTCGGCTGCCCGTAAAAGGGATGGGAAAGCGCGCCGGGATTGACGAACGTCACACCGCCGCGTTCCGTGATTTCCGCGGCGTGGGTGTGCCCGTAGCACACGAGGCGGCAGCCGAGTTCTTCCGCGCGCAGAGAGAGGGAGAGGAGGTCGGACTTTACGCCGTATGCGTGTCCGTGGGTGAGAAGAATCTTCACGCCTTCGACATCCAAAGTCACTTCTTTCGGCAGGGGCAGACTGTCGCAGTTGCCCGCCACTCCGTAAAAGTTTTTGTGCAGGACAAGCTCGCCGAGTCTTGCCGCCCCGTCGCCGAGGAAAAAGACGTAATCACTCTCCGCGGCGATGTCTAGCAGATACTGCGGAAGCGTTTTTTCGTGGATGTCGGAAAAGGCAAATATAGTGGTCATTTTTCAATAATGGTGTTTTATGCCGCGGGAATGCCGCATAAAGTGCGGTTCCCGTTACTTGTCGAGGTCTTCTTTTTCGACGACGAGTTCCATATTCCTGAGGGCTCTTCCGCGGTGGCTGACCGAATTCTTTTCCTCCGCGGAGGCTTCGGCAAACGTCTTTCCGAGTTCGGGAGAGAAGAAGAGCGGGTCATAGCCGAAGCCGCCGTTGCCGCGCGCTTCCTCCGTTATCACGCCGTCCACGCGTCCTTCCGCCGTGTACTCTCTGCCGTCGGGAAGGCACAGCGCTATCACGGAACAGAAATGCGCCGTCCTGTCCTTGCCCGCGATGTTTTTGAGCAGCAGGGCATTGTTCTTCGCGTCGTCGTGTTCCTCTCCCGCGTAGCGCGCCGAGTATACTCCGGGAGCGCCGCCGAGTGCGTCACACATCAGCCCGCTGTCGTCGGCAAGCGAGGCAAGCCCCGTCATATCGCGTATGGTGCGCGCCTTTATCAGCGCGTTTTCCGTGAGGGTGGTGCCCGTTTCCTCGATTTCCACGTCGATGCCGAGGTCGCCCAAGGAGAGCATTTCGTCGAAAAAGCCGCCGAGTACGGCGCGTATCTCTTTGAGTTTGTTGCGGTTGTTGGTTGCGATTGCGATTTTCATTTTTACCTCTATCTTTTGAACGGGAGGAAGTCGTCTTCCTCGTGCAAATTTGTGGCAAGGTCGTTTTTGAGCATAAGTCCGCGCCCCACGGATTTATATCCGTACTTCGTCCTTATGCTGTCTATGCTTTTGTCCAGTCTGTCCTCCCGCTCGTCCTTTTCGGCGTCGAAGAAGGAGAGCTGTGTGACGCTGCCGTCCGTCAGCCTTGTCGCCGCCACCGTGACTGCGCGGAGCGGCGCGGGGAAAGCGTGGATTTTGGGCAGCAGGGCGAGTGCGCTTTTCGCGATGTCGGAAGCGTTCGACGTGGCGGAGGGGAGGGTGCATTGGGCGGATTTGTGGCGCAGAGTTTCCGCCTCGCGGACGGACAGCCCCACTCCTTCCGCGCACATTCCGTAGCGGCGCAGCCTCATTGCGACAAGTTCCGCAAGCGCGTACACCACTATGGAAAAGTCCTCTTCGTTCGTCATATCACGCGGGGTGGTAGTGCCGTGACTGACACTTTTAGGTGCGCGTTTGTCATAATAAAGTCTGACTTCTTCGTTTTCGACCCCTCTTGCCGCGTCAGAAATTTTGTCCGCGATTATGCCGAAACGGTCGCGCAGCATCCCGCGGTCTGCGGCTGCCAGCGCGCGTATGGTGCGTATGCCCAGCATTTCGAGTTTCTTTGCCGTCGAGCCGCCTATCATAATCAGGTCGGAGGGCGGGAGAGAGCCTATTTTCTCCATATAATGTTCGCGGTCGAGCACGACGGTGGCGTCGGGTTTTTTGAGGTCGCTGCCGAGTTTTGCAAGCACTTTCGTGAAAGAAACCCCGACGGAAATCGTCAGCCCCGTACGTGCCTTCACCGTTTCGCGTATTCTGTCCGCAAGCTCCTTTCCTCCGCACCCGAACAGCCGCAGAGAACCCGTCACGTCCAGCCAGCACTCGTCCAGCCCGAAACTCTCCACTCGGTCCGTAAACTCGGTGTATATGCCGAAGACTTCCTTGCTGTAACGGACGTATTCGTCGTAATGCGGCGGGACGAAGACTATGCCGGGACATTTTTTGCGTGAAATCCATATCGCTTCGCCCGTGGCGACGCCTGCGGCTTTCGCGAGCATATTTTTTGCAAGGACTATGCCGTGTCTCACTTCCGGATTGCCGCATACGGCGAGAGGCATCCCGTCGTATTCGGGATGCATCTTCTGTTCCACCGAAGCGTAGAAGTTGTTCAGGTCGCAGTGCAGGATGACCTTCTCCATACGCGTATTATACACAAAATCCTGTTGCAAAACAATATGGGCGGGGATATAATATAGCCGAATTAAGACAGCTTATCGCGCGCGCGAAATGCGCGGCGCAGGAGGTTTTTATGATACTTGTTACGGGCGGCGCGGGCTATATCGGCTCGCATACCGTGAGGGAATTGAGAGAGCGCGGCGCGGACGTCGTGGTGTACGACAGCCTCGTTACGGGGCACAGACAATCCGTCGGCGACGCGCCTTTCGTGAAAGGCGACATCTTCGACAAGGAACTGCTTTGCAGGACTTTTGCTGAATACAAGGTGGACGCGGTGGTGCATTTCGCGGCGTTCTCCCTCGTGGGCGAGAGTATGTCCGACCCCGCGAAGTATTACCGCAACAACGTGGCGGGCACTCTTTCCCTGCTCGACGCAATGCTCGAATCGGGGGTGAAATATCTCGTCTTCTCCTCGTCCGCGGCGACTTACGGCGACACGGGCGACGGGCTCATCACGGAGGACAGCCCCCAGCGCCCCACCAGCGTTTACGGACAGACCAAACTTATGATGGAGCAGTTTATGAGCGACTACGACAAGGCGTACGGAATGAAATACGTCGCTCTGCGCTATTTCAACGCGGCGGGCGCTCACCGCAGCGGCGAAATCGGCGAGGCGCACAAGCCAGAGTCGCATCTCATCCCCATCATCTTGCAGACCGCGCTGGGGCAGCGCAGTCACATCGGTATATTCGGGGAGGACTATCCCACCCGCGACGGCACCTGCATCCGCGACTATATCCACATCACGGACCTTGCGGATGCGCACATCCGCGCGCTGGATTATCTTGAAAACGGCGGGAAATCCACCTATTACAACCTCGGCAACGGCAACGGTTTTTCCGTGAAAGAGGTCATCGAAACCGCGCGCCGCGTCACGGGCGAAGCCATCCCCGCAAAGGTCGAGGGCAGACGTCCCGGCGACCCCGCGACACTTGTCGCGTCGAGCGAAAAAATAAAACGCGAACTCGGCTGGAAACCTCGGTACGACTCTCTGGACGAGATAGTCGCGTCCGCGTGGAAGTGGCACAGCACGCACCCGAACGGTTTCGGCGACTGAGGGGCGTATGCTTTGCGATTTCTGCCGCAAAAGAGAGGGCGTGCTCACCGACCGTACCGTAGTCAATAACGGTATGGTCGAGTTTCATTTCTGCGAGGAGTGTTACGCCGACATCAGACGGTCGGGGCATTCCGCTTTCGAAGTTATGAGCCGTCTGGCAGCCCGCGAGGGCAAGGAATGTCCCGTATGCGGCACGACGACGGCGGACTTCGCTGCTTCGTTTATGTTCGGGTGTCCCGAATGTTACCGCAATATGCAAAAGACCGCGGTCGGCGCGGCGGAAGCGTCCCAGGGCGGTGCGAGCGTGCACGTCGGAAAACGTCCGAAAGGAGAACGCAATGCAGGATAACGCCGTGCGCGAAATCACGCGGTTCAACGTCATATCCTCGCGTGTGCGCCTGGCGCGCAACGTCCGCGGAATGCCTTTCCCCGGCTGCAAACGCCCTGCGGATACGGGCGCGCTCGTCGCGCTGGAAGTCGCGGCGGAACGGGCGGCGCAGGGGGTGTTCGATTTCACTTTTCTGCGTATGTGCGACCTTGACGATTTGCAGAAGACCGCGCTTGTCGAACGTCATCTCATTTCGCCCGCGCTGCGCCGCAACGACACATCGGGTGCGGTCATTCTGGAAAAGAGCGAAGGCATTTCCGTTATGCTCAACGAAGAGGACCGCATACGCGAACAGTGCGTGGAAAAGGGGTTCGCGCTCCGTTCGGCATACGGCAGGCTCAACCGTTACGACGACAACCTGCTTGCCGAAATTCCCGTCGCATACGATGACAGACTCGGTTTTCTGACCGCCTGTCCGACCAACCTCGGCACGGGGATGAGAGCCTCGACGATGCTTTTTCTTCCCGCGCTCAAACTTGCGGGCGCGATAGAGAGCGCGCTGACGAAATTCGTGCGGGATTACGGTCTTACCGTGCGCGGCGTGTACGGAGAGGGCAGCGAGGCGCTGGGCGATATGTATCAGCTGTCCAACACCCGCACGCTGGGGGTCACGGAGGGGGAGATAATCGACATCATAGAGCGTGCGACTGTCGAAATGTGCCTGCACGAAAGGCTTGCGAGAGAGAAACTCGCCAAGGAAAAGGGGGCTGAGCTTTACGACAAAGTGCTGCGCAGTTACGGCATTCTGACCAACGCTTACAAGCTCGCTTCCGCGGAGCTGATGAACCTCATATCGGATGTGAAGCTCGGCGTAATTATGAACATACTGCCGCTTAAAGACACCGAAACGCTGGATAAACTGCTTGTTCTGTGTTCTGCGGCGAATCTGACTTTGGCAATCGGCAGGTGCGGGGCCGACGAGCGCGACGTGCGTCGCGCGGAAATCGTCAGACGCATTCTGCAAAAGGAGAAGAAATGAATTATTCCGATAATTTCAGCGGCGCGCTGGACAAAGCTGCGGGGCTTGCGGCGCGTACGGGCGGACTCATCTGCACCGAACATCTGCTTTACGGACTCGCGGCGCAGACGGGGTGCAACGCCCAGCGTGTGCTCGAAAGTTTCCGCGTGAGCGCGGACGCGGTGCTGCAACTTTTCTCGTTGCGTGAGGCGGTGGGCAGAGTTTCGATGTCCACGCGCGCCAACCGCGCGATAACCAATGCCACGGCGCTGGCACGCCAGACGGGGGCGCAGCAGGCGAACACCGAACATCTGCTTTTTGCGCTGCTTTACGACCGTACGAGCGTGGCGGCGCAGGTGCTGGAAAGGCGGTGGAACATCGACATCGACCTTATGCAGTCTAAACTTATGCAGATTATACGCGGCGAAGCGGAGCAACAGCAGCAGCCGCGGCAGGCGGTGGACCTCGGCGACCTCATCGACAGCTTTTTCGGCAGCCTGTTCGGCGGCGGCGAAAACGGCGGCGCGGCCGCCGCTCCCGCGGGGGCTGCGGGGCAGCCTTACCGCCCCGACGGCGCGGAAAGCGTGTCCGAAACGCAGACGGAAAGACGCGCGGAGGGCGGACTGTCGGCGGAGCTTGCGCAGTTCGGCACCGACCTTACGCAGAAAGCGCGCGACGGCAAGCTCGACCCGGTCATCGGCCGCGGCAAGGAAATCGAACGCATTATACAGATACTCTGCCGCAGGACAAAGAACAATCCCGTGCTGATAGGCGAACCCGGCGTGGGTAAATCCGCGATTGTGGACGGACTTGCGCAGGCTATCGTGAACGGACAGGTGCCCGACCTTCTGACGGGCAAGATTGTGTTTTCGCTGGACATTACGTCGATGGTTGCCGGCACGCGCTATCGCGGCGACTTCGAGGAGCGGCTGAAAAAGGCAATCGACGGCATCAAGCGCGCGGGCAATATCATTCTTTTCATCGACGAGATACATATGATACTCGGCACGGGGTCTACGGGCGAGGGCGGCATAGACGTCGCCAACGTCCTGAAACCGATGCTTGCCCGCGGCGAATTGCAGACCATCGGCGCCACGACGGTGGAAGAATACCGCAAGTATTTCGAAAAGGACACGGCTTTGGAGCGCAGGTTCCAGCCCATAATGGTGGAACAGCCCACGGTGTCCGATACGATTGAGATTTTGCAGGGGCTGAAAGAGAAGTACGAACAGCACCACAAGGTCGAAATCACGGACGAGGCGGTTTCGGCGGCGGCGATACTTTCCGACCGCTACATCACGGACAGGTTTCTGCCCGACAAGGCCATCGACCTTATCGACGAGGCGGCGAGCAGGAAGAAAATACAGAGTTTTACCACGCCGCCCGAGATACGCAGGCTGGAAGACAGGATAAAGGAAGTCGAACTGAACAAGTCCGAAGCGGCGAGGCACGAGCAGTACGAACGCGCGGACAGGCTCAAACACGAGCGCGACAGCCTTGTCGAACAGAAAGAGAAGCTGCAAGCGGAGTGGAACAACAGAAGCCACGACGTGAAGCTCAGCATAGGCGAAGAGGAAATCGCGGAGATAGTTTCCGAGTGGACGGGCATTCCCGTGCGCAAAATCACGGAGGGCGAAAGCGAGAAACTGCAACATCTCGAGGAGATACTCCACAAGCGCGTGATAGGGCAGGACGAGGCGGTCACCGCCGTCGCGAAGGCGATAAAGAGGGCGCGCGCGGGGCTGAAAGACCCCAAACGTCCCATCGGCTCTTTCATATTCCTCGGCCCCACGGGCGTGGGCAAGACGGAGCTTGCGAAAGCCTTGGCGGAGGCTATGTTCGGCGACGAAAATCTGCTCATACGCGTGGATATGTCCGAGTATATGGAAAAACACAACGTGTCCAAACTCATAGGTTCCGCGCCGGGGTACGTCGGCTACGACGAAGGCGGCCAGCTCACCGAAAAAGTGCGCAGGAAGCCTTATTCCGTCGTGTTGTTCGACGAAGTCGAAAAGGCGCATCCGGAGGTGTTCAACATCCTTTTGCAGATACTCGAAGACGGCAGGCTCACGGACAGCCACGGCAGAGTGGTCAGTTTCAAGAACACCATCGTCATAATGACCTCGAATATCGGCGCGCAGGAGATTGGAAAAATGCGCGCGCCGCTCGGTTTCGGGACGTCTTCGGGGCGCGAAGAGGCGGAATACGAGAATATGAAGGAAAGGCAGATGGACGCCCTCAAAGAGGCGATGAAGCCCGAACTCATCAACCGTATCGACGAGATAATTTTCTTCCACCGCCTGACGCGCGACGACCTCGAAAAGATTGCGGACATTATGTTCGCGTCCCTCGAAAAGAGGCTGGACGAGCGCAGCGTGACGGTGACCGTTTCGCGCGAAGCGAAGGACTATATCGTCGGGGAAGGATACAACGAAGAATACGGCGCCAGACCTCTCCGCCGCACGATACAGAGGCTTGTCGAAGACAGACTCAGCGAAATGCTGCTGACTGGCAGAATTTCGGACGGCGACAAGGTGAACGTCGTGATGCGCGACGGAGAACTGTGTTTCGACAAGGCGTGACATACGGTCGGAAAGCCCCCTTTTAGGGGGCTTTTTTCTTTTCCTGACAAATATTTAGACAAATGGGGACGGGGTAAAAATGTCCAAAAGTAGGACAAAACAACCCCGTCCCCATTTGTCTAAAACAGTACGTTTCCGGTTTTCCGAAAGCGAATGCGGAGGGGAGAAACGGGCGCGCGTGGGGGCGCTTTGCGGGGCGGAGGAGGCGCATTCCGTTTTCAGCGCGATTTTATCCCGCGTTTGTTTGCGCTTCGCGCGTGTGTGTGATAGAATACGTTAAACAGTCTTTCCGTTTTTCGCAATCGGTATTGAATCGGGCGGCGAAGTTTGGTATAATGATGATACCAAGCAAGGAGGTCCGAGATATGAAATTCGAAATCTTCGGAAAAGACTACAACGTCAGCGATTCGCTCAAAGCGATTACCGAGAAGAAGTGCGCCAAGCTGGACAAGTATTTCCACGATGACGACGACGCGGTGGCGAAATTCATCGTCACGCTGGAAGGCGGCACTTACACCACGGATATGACGGTCGTCTATCGCAGTCAGACGTACAGGGCGGAGGCCTCTTCCGACTCGCCGTTCGACAACATCGACCTCGTCATTCCGCGTCTGCTCGGTCAGATTCGCAAGCAGAAGGACATCTGGGGCAAGGGAAAACGCGGCTCCGAGAATGTCTATGAGGAAGAAGAGGAAGATTGATGAAAGTCGGCATTTCCACAGCGACGTTCTTTTCGAAAGTATTGACCGAGGATTCGTTCTCGGTCATTCAACGTTGCGGAGGGGAATGCGCCGAGGTGTTTCTCACCACAAGATACGAATACGAGCCTTCCTTCGGCGACCTGCTCGCCGAGAGGAAGGGCGACCTCGAAATATATTCCGTCCACGCGCTCAACACGCAGTTCGAGCCGGAATTGTTCAATTCCGCCGAACGCACGCGGAGGGATGCTGAGGAGCTTTACCGCAAGGTGCTGGACGTGGCGCGTAAAATCGGCGCGCATTATTACACTTTTCACGGCAGGATGCGCTTGAAGCGCACGATGGTCGTGTCTCCCGAGGCGGTGGGCAGGAGGATGAAGGAGCTGGGCGACATCGCGTCCGATTACGGCGTGAAGCTGTGCTTCGAAAACGTCCATTGGGCGACATTCAACACCCCCGAATTTTTCGCGGAGGCAAAGGAATTCTGTCCGAACGTCGGCGCGGTGCTGGACATCAAGCAGGCGCGGCAGAGCGGGCGCGACTGGCGGGAGTATATCGCCGCTATGGGGGACAGGATAGCGAACGTGCACGTTTCGGACTGCGGCGAGGACGGTTCAATCAGACTCGTGGGCAGGGGAGTGTTCCCTTTTGCCGAGCTGGTGTCGGCGCTCAAAGGCGCGGGCTATGACGGACCGCTCATCATAGAGCAGTATGCGGACAACTACGGGGACATCTCCGAAGTGGCGGGCGCTGTGGATTATCTGAAACAAATTGTCGGAGGCACTTATGCTTAAATTCGATTTCAACAATATGATGGAAAAGTATATCGGCGGAGAGGGGATTACGGACGCCGAGCTGTCAGCCGCGGGTGCGGAAGCGCGCGCGGCGTACGATAAATTCACCGCTATGCGCGGCACGGGTATGACCGCGTGGGCGGACCTGCCTTACAATCAGGACAAAATCGTCGGGGACATACTCGAATGCGCGGCGGACGTCAGAAAGAATTTCGACAACTTCGTCGTGCTGGGCATAGGCGGCAGCGCGCTGGGGCCCATCGCGGTGTTCACGGCGCTTTGCCATTTCCGCCACAACGACCTTGCGGATGAAAAGCGGGGGCTGAAATTTTTCGTCGAGGACAACGTCGACCCCGAGCGTATGCTCGCGCTTCTCGACGTCGTCGACGTGAAACGCACCGTGTTCAACGTCATCACGAAGAGCGGCGCCACCAGCGAAACGATGAGTCAGTACCTCATCATTTCCGACATCCTGAAAAAGGCGGTCGGAAAGGACTGGAACAAGCACATCATCGCCACCACGTCCGAAAGCAAAGGCAACCTCATCAAGCTCGCGAAGAAGGAAGGCTTCAAGACGTTCTACATTCCCGACGGAGTGGGCGGACGCTTCTCGGAGCTCTGTCCCGTGGGTCTGCTGCCCGCGGCGGTGCTCGGCATAGACGTGAAGGGGCTGCTCTCCGGCGCGGCGGCTATGGACAAGAGGTGCGCTTCGGGCGAAATCTCCGAAAACCCCGCGCTTGCGGCGGCGGTGTTGCAGTATATCGCAATGAAGAAGGGCAAGAACATCACCGTTATGATGCCTTATGCCGATTCGCTGAAATATATGGCGGACTGGTATTGCCAGCTGTGGGGCGAGAGCCTCGGCAAGGCGGTCGACCTCGACGGCAACGTCGTGCACGCGGGACAGACCCCCGTCAAATCCCTCGGCGTCACGGACCAGCATTCCCAGGTGCAGCTTTACACGGAAGGGCCGTTTGACAAGGTGGTCACGTTCATAGGCGTCGAACGCTTCCGCGGGGATGTGACGATTGCCGACGGCGCGGAGGAATTCCCGGACGTCAATTTCCTGTGCGGGCACACTCTCGGCGAACTCATCAACACCGAACGCGTCGCCACCGAGTACGCCCTGACCAGGTCGGGACATATGAACAACACGGTTATGCTCCCCGAAATCAGCGCGGAAAGCGTGGGCGAACTGCTGATGTTCTTCCAGTTGCAGACCGCGTATTGCGGCGCGCTGCTCAACATAGACACCTTCAACCAGCCCGGCGTGGAAGAGGGCAAGAACGCGACTTACGCGCTCTTTGACCGCAAGGGATACGAAGCCAAGAAAGCGGAGCTCGACGCCGCCCCCAAGAAGGACGGAAGATATATCATCTGAAACAAGAAGGACGCGGAGGCGTCCGAGAGGCTGTTATGTACACTTTCTACGCATTGCTCAACAGAATGAAGCTGATAGGCAGATGGAGCCTTATGCGTTCCACCACCAAAGAGGACCTTATGCAGCACGCGGCGCACGTCGCCATAGTGGGGCAGGCTCTCGGCATCATCCGCAACACCTACTTCGGCGGCAATGTGGACACGGACAGGATAGCCGCGCTGGCGCTGTATCACGATACGGCGGAAGTGGTCAGCGGCGACCTGCCCACTCCGATAAAGTATTACAGCCCCCGCATCAAAAGCGCGTACAGCGAGATTGAGGACGTCATCAACGGCAAGCTCCTGCAATCCCTGCCTCCCGAAATGGCTGAGAAGTATTCCGAATATATCCGTCCCGACACGGAAACGACGGAATACAAACTGATGAAAGTCGCCGACAAGGTGTCCGCGTACATCAAGTGCATAGAAGAGAGGCTGTCGGGCAACAAGGAGTTCGACACGGCGTTCAAGAGATTGCAGAAACAGCTTGACGGGCTTATGCCCGAATATCCGGAGCTGAAATTCTTCCTCGACAACTTCGGGGAAGGGTACGGACAGCAGCTGGACATACTCTGATGCTGACGCTGGAAGGCTTCGCGAAACAGTATCTCTACGGCGCGCGGTTGTTCGGCGGCGTGGACGTTTCTTTCGGGGACGGCGAAGTCGTCGCGGTGCTCGGCGGAGAGGGCAGCGGAAAAACTTCCTTTCTGAAAGCGCTGTGCGGCGCGGAGAAAGCGGAAGGAAAAGTGCTGCTCGACGGCGCGCCCATAGCGCGCAGGACGGACGACGTGATTATGGTTTTCGACGACGGTGCGGTGTTCGGACACAGGACCGTTTACGACAACCTCGCCTATCCTCTCGTCCTGCGGAAAACGGACAAGGCGGAGATTGCTTCCCGCGTGATAAACGCGGCGGAAAGGATGGGGATAGGCGCGTGTCTGAATATGCGCGCGCGTGCGCTTTCACCCGTCGAGCGGCGGCGGATGTCGCTTGCGAGACTGCTTGTGCGGGATGCGCGTCTGTGCCTGATAGACGAGCCTGCGGCGCGGCTGACAAGGGAGGACGCGGACGCGGTTTTCCGCGACTTTCTCCCCGTGGTGCGCGACCTTGCGGCGGCGGGCGCGACCGTGATTTATTCAACGCCTTACCGCGAGGAGGCGTTCGCCGCGAGCGACAGAACGGTTGTGCTCGTCGGCGGCGAAGTCAAGCAGACGGGCACGCGGGAGGAGTTGCTTTACGCTCCCGCGAGCGTGTGGGCGGCGGAAGCGGCGGACCCTGACTATAATGTGCTCAAATGCGTTTTATCCGACGAAAACGGCAGGTTAAAACTCGTTTTCGGTGAAGACGACGAGCTCGACGCGGAATGCCTGCGGGGCAGAACGGAGGAGAGTTATACAGGCAAAGAGGTGCTTGTCGGGTGGCATCCCGAAAGCGCCGCGGCGAGCGGCGAGGCGGCACGGAAGACGGAAAGCACGACGCTTGCCGTGGGCGACGCTTTCGGCGTGGTGCTGCATTCCGTAAGCGGCATAAAGGAAAGGTGCGGCAAAAAGCGCGATTTTGTGCACGTGCGTCCCGACATATCGGGAGTGACGCTCTTCGACCGCACCAACGAGTGCAGCATAATGAAGCGTGCAAAAGAGGGCACGGAGGGGGAAGAGGAATGATAATCCTGGGCATAGACCCCGGTCTTGCGACTATGGGTTACGGCGTGATACAGGCGGAGAGAGGAAATTTCGCCGTCGTGGATTACGGCGTCGTCACCACACCCAAGGACCTCACTCTGCCGCAGCGGCTTGCGCGCATAGAAGAAGGCGTGACCGCGCTCATCGAAAAGTTCCGTCCCGAAAACATCGCCGTGGAAGAACTGTTCTTTTCAAAGAACATCACCAACGGAATAATGGTGGCGGAAGCGAGAGGGGTCATCCTGCTCACCGCAAACAAGCTGGTTGGGGAAGAGGTGTACGAATACACGCCCAACCAGATAAAACAGGCAATCACGGGGTACGGCGGAGCGGACAAGATACAGATGCAGCTTATGGTGCAGGCTCTGCTGCGCCTCAAAAAAGTGCCGCGCCCGGACGATGCGGCGGACGCACTCGCAGTCGCACTCTGCCACGGGCAGACGAGCAGACTGTCCACGCAGTTCAAAGTCAGATAAAGGACGGAGTCGGACGGGGCGTGAAAACCCGCCGCGCCGCGGAAAGGGCGGTTTCAGCCGCGACAAGCACTTCGTGTGAAGGAGAGGATATGCCGTTTGCACCCAACGTAATTGCGGTCGTGCTCAATGCGCTGATGTTGGTTTTGTGTTTGCCGCTTGCGATAAAGGCTGTGCCGATACAATACTTGTACGGATACAGGACAAGCAGAAGCACGGCGAACGAAAAGGCGTGGTATGCCGCCAACGCCGCTTTCGGCAAGGGCGCGTCCGTCGTATCGGCGGCGGCTCTTGCGGCAGGGGCAGTGATGCTCGGAGTGCGATACGGCACGGAACTGGTGTTCTGGGAATACGGTTTCGCATTGCTTTATCCCGTTGTCGTGCTTGCGTTCGTCGTCGGCGCAGCGGCGGCGGAGAGAGCGCTGAACGGGCTTGCGAAGAAGGACGGAGAATAAAACGCCGTAAGGCGGAGGGCATATGTACAATTACATCAAAGGCACGCTTGCTGCCGTCGAAGCGGGAAAAATCGTGCTGGAAAACAACGGAATAGGGTATGAGCTCGGAGTGAGCGGCAACACGCTTGCGGACGCGAGGGAGATAGGCGCGGAGATGAAACTTTACACCTATCTTTATGTGCGCGAGGACGTGTTTGCGCTTTACGGTTTTTCGCGCGCGGAAGAGAAGTCGCTCTTTATGCGGCTGATTGAGATAAGCGGCGTGGGACCGAAACTCGCAATGCAGATACTCGGCGGATACGACCTCGGCACGCTCACGGTCGCCATTGCCACGGGCGACGTCAAGACGCTGTCCAAAATCAAGGGGTTGGGCAAGAAGACGGCGGAGCTTATCGTGCTCAATCTCCGCGAGCAGGTCGCGGTGGATATGACGGACGCGGCGACGGAAATCGGGGGTGCGCTGGACGCGGACGTTTCGGACGCGATATTCGCGCTTGTGTCCCTCGGCGTATCCAACACGGAAGCGGTGAAAGCGGTGCAGACCGCGGCGAAGACCGCGCACGGAGTGCAGGAGCTCATCGCGCAGTCGCTGAAACTCATCGGCTGACGGCGGGAAGCGTAAGTTTCGACCGAAACAGACGTTTATACGATAAAACTTTGCCGTAAAACGGCGGAACGGTGATTATGGACGACGAAAGAATTGTCAGCAGTCTGACCCTCGAAGAGGACGAAACGGAAAGTTCGCTGCGCCCGAAGTGTATGGCGGACTATGTCGGACAGGACAAGATAAAACACAATCTCGAAGTTTACATCTCGGCGGCGAAGGCGAGGGGAGAGGCGCTCGACCACGTCCTGCTTTACGGACCTCCGGGGCTTGGAAAGACCACGCTTGCGCACGTCATAGCCAACGAACTCGGAGCGCAGATAAGGGTGACGTCCGGCCCTGCGATTGAGCGTGCCGCAGACCTTGCCGCCATCCTCACCAATCTGGAAAAGGGGGACATCCTTTTCATTGACGAGATACACCGTCTCAACCGCAACATCGAGGAAGTGCTTTATCCCGCAATGGAGGACTTTTCGCTGGATTTCGTGTCCGGCAAAGGACCTATGGCGCGCAGCATACGCCTGCCCCTCAAAAAGTTTACGCTGATAGGCGCGACGACGCGTGCGGGTATGCTGTCAAGCCCTCTCCGCGACCGCTTCGGTATGCTGATGAGGCTGGAAATGTACACTCCGGCGGAAATCGCGAGGATACTCCGCCGCTCCGCAACCATACTCGGCGTCGCAATCGACGCCGACGCCGCGGAAGAGATTGCAAGGCGCAGCCGCGGCACCCCCAGAGTCGCGAACCGACTGCTGCGCAGAGTCCGCGATTTCGCGCAGGTGGAGGGGCTGGACGTAATCCCTCTTTCCGTGACGAGGAAAGCGCTGGAACATATGGACGTGGACGAGCTGGGGCTCGACATAGTGGACAGGACGGTGCTCGAAGCCGTGATAGACAAGTTCGGCGGCGGCCCCGTGGGTCTGGATACGCTTGCCGCGGCGACGGGAGAAGAGGCGAGCACGATAGAAGACGTCGTCGAGCCTTTCCTCATTCAGCTCGGCTTCATAGGCAGGACGCCCCGCGGGCGCGTTTGCACGGAGAATGCGTACAGACATCTCGGCAGAAAAGTGCCTCCCGGAAAGAGCACTACGGTGCAGGTCAGCCTTTTCGACGACCCCGCGGAGGAGTGATATGGAGCTCCTGACGCACGATTTTTATTACGACCTTCCGGAAGAGCTCATTGCACAGACGCCCGTCGAACCGCGCGACGCGAGCAGGCTTCTTGTGTATTCGCGTGCGGACGAAAGCGTGGAGCACGCGCATTTTCGCGACCTTCCCGATTATCTCGAAGAGGGCGACCTGCTCGTCATAAACAACACGAAGGTCATCCCCGCCCGCATTTTCGGGCATATGGAGGGCAAGACGACCACTTTCGAACTGCTGCTGCTCAAAAGGCTGGACTACACGCGGTGGGAAACCATAATGCGCCCCGCCCGCAAGGCGAGAAAGGGCAGCGTAATAAAGATTTCGGACGAGCTCTCCGCCGAAGTCGAAGAAGTCGGCGAATACGGCGTGCGCACGGTAAAGTTCGATTTCGACGGCGTTTTCGAAGACATTCTCGACCGCGTGGGCAATATGCCCCTGCCGCCGTACATTCACGAAAAACTCGCCGACAAAACCCGCTACAACACCGTGTACAGCAAGACGGAGGGGTCTGCGGCGGCGCCGACGGCGGGGCTGCATTTCACGCCCGAACTTATGGAAAAAGTGCGCGCACGCGGCGCGGATTTTGCGGAAGTGCTGCTGCACATAGGTCTGGGCACTTTCCGTCCCGTGAAAGCGGAGAAGGTGACGGACCACGAAATGCACACGGAGCATTACGAAATTTCGCCCGCCGCGGCGGAGAAAATAAACGCCGCGAAACGCGAGGGCAGAAGGGTAATCGCGGTGGGGACGACTGCCGTGCGCGTGCTGGAATCCACGGCGGACGAGAACGGCTTTGTCAAACCCTGCACGGGGGAAACGAAAATCTTTATTTATCCCCCGTACCGCTTCAAGTGCGTGGACGCGCTGATTACCAATTTCCACCTGCCGGAGTCGACGCTGATTATGTTGGTGTCCGCGCTCATCGGGCGCGAACAGACACTTAAAGTGTACGAAACGGCGGTTAAAGAGCGTTATCGGTTCTTTTCGTTCGGCGACAGCTGTTTCTTCCGCTGAACGGGCGCGGCAGCGCAGCGAGGTAAAAATGAAATTCGAAGTTATACACACCTGCAAACAGTCCGGCGCGCGAGTCGGCAGACTTTACACCGAACACGGAGTGATTGACACGCCGTGTTTTATGCCCGTGGGCACGAAGGCGACGGTGAAAGGGCTTTCGCCCGAAGAGGTGAAAGCCACGGGGGCGCAGATACTGCTTTCCAACACTTATCACCTTTATCTCCGCCCGGGTCACGAACTTATAGAGCGTGCGGGCGGGCTGCACAGGTTTATGAACTGGGACGGCGCCATACTCACGGACAGCGGCGGCTTCCAGGTGTTTTCGCTTTCCTCCCTGCGCAGAATTTCCGACGAGGGGATGGAGTTCAACAGTTTTATAGACGGCTCGAAGCACTTCTTCTCTCCCGAAAAGTCGATGGAGATACAGCGCGCGCTGGGGTCGGATATCGTGATGGCGTTCGACGAGCTTACCGCGCCCGACATCTCGCACGAAAAGGCGGAAGAGGCGATGAACCGCACTTTGCACTGGCTGGACAGGTGCGCGTCCGTGAAACTCAAAAGTCATCAGACGCTGTTCCCCATCATTCAGGGCAATATGTATGCGGACCTGCGGTTGGAGAGCCTGAAACGCTCGGTGCCGTACGCCACCTGCGGCATTGCGATAGGGGGTCTTTCGGTGGGCGAAACCGCCGAAACGATGTATTCGATGCTGGACGCGCTCGCGCCCCATCTGCCGAAAGATATGCCGCATTACCTGATGGGAGTGGGCACCGCGGACTATATCGTCGAAGGCGTCGCGAGGGGAGTGGATATGTTCGACTGCGTGCTGCCCACCCGTATCGCGAGGAACGGTACGGCTATGGTCAGGAAGGGATTTCTCACCATACGCAACGCGCCGTTCGCGGAGGATTTCACGCCCATAGACGGGGAGTGCGACTGCTACGCGTGCCGCAATTACACCCGCGCATACATCCGCCATCTCATCAAAGCGGACGAAATCCTCGGCGGCAGACTGCTTTCCATACACAACATACGTTTCCTCGAAAGGCTGTCCGCCGAAATACGCGAAGCCATTATGCAGGACAGGTATCTCGATTTTAAGGAAAGTTTCATAAAACAGTACGAAGGTTAAAAATGTGAGGAGCGTAATTCATGAACTTATTCGGTTGATTTTTTCAACATTTCGTGTATAATCGTTAGTATAACCTCAAAAACAAGCCGTTTTTCAGCGGAAAAGGAGAAGTGAATGTTTACAGGAAATTTGTTAGCGGCTATGGAAACCGGACAAATAATTATGTTTGTAGTCCTCGCCGTCGTGGTCGTGCTCATGATAGTGCTCACCATCATCCCTCAGAAGAAAAGGCAGAAACAGCAGCAGGAGATGATGAACAGCCTTGCCGTCGGCACCAAGATTATGACGATAGGCAGAATGGTCGGAAGAATCACGCAGATTAATCCCGACAACACCCTGCACGTCAACGTCGGCACGGATGACAATCCCACCGTCATCGTCATCGACCGCAACGCAGTCGGCCTCGTGCTCGAAAACGTAGCCGCTCCCGCTCCCGCTCCCGTCGCACCCGCAGAGGAAAAGGCAGAGCAGGCGAAAGAGGAAGTCTTCGAGGAAGAAACCATCGTCACCGTGACGGAGGAGAAGACGGAAGACAACGCCGACAAGGACTGAACGTAAAACGAAAAGGAAAGCCGCCCATATGGGCGGCTTTTGTTTTATGTCGTTTGCGCTGTCGGGCGGCGATGCGGGGCACCCGTGCCGTCAGTCATTCCCGCGTTCTGCCGCGACGCGGGATGTTGACGGAGATTATCCCCGCGATTATGCCCGTTATGACGGTGGTCAGAAGGTCGGCGAAGTTGAAATTCGCGCTTTTGAACCCGTCCGCGACCGCAAAGACGAACACGCACAGCAGCATATAAAGCAGACCCGTCAGCGCGCCTTTGACCGCGCCGCCGCTTGCGCCTTTGAAGCCGACGCATACGCCGATGAGCACCGCGACGGCTTTTATGACGTAATTGCCTATCGTGAGAGCGGTGCCGTCCAGCGACGCCCAGCGTACTATGAGGGCGAACGCGAGCACGAGCACCAGCGATATGAGCAGGGCGATGAGGGAGGCGCGCAGGATGTCGGCGACGTCTTTTTTCAGCAAAGCGGAGTTTTTCATAGTAAAAGGTTATGCCGTCCGCCGCCGCAATATGTTAATCCGTCCTTTTTCAGGATAAAAAGGACTTAAAGTTAATCCATAAAGTTGACTAACGTAAACCTTATAGCTATAATAAACAAAGCTATGCTCGCGCGTATTGCGCGCATAGGACAACAACCGATTTGCGCGAAAGCGCAGGAGTAAACAGCGTGAACGTAAAAAAATCTATCGTGATTTTGACCGTCATAGCGGTGTTCATAATCCTGATGGCAGTGTTTGCCGTGGTGTCATTCCCCATCGCGGACACGGTCTACGATTACAACGGCTATGCGACAACCATCAAACTCGGGCTTGACCTTTCGGGCGGCGTTTCCGCCGTCTTCAACGTCGTGCCCGACGATTACGGCGACCTCGAAGCGAGAGTGGACGGCACGGTGTCTTCGCTGCAATCCCTTCTCGTGTCGGAAGGGTACACCGAAGCGACCGTCACCAAGACCCAGAGCGGCGGCAATTTCTCCATCCGCGTCGAAGTCCCCGACGTCAACAACGCGGAGGACCTGCTCGACCTCATCGGCACTCCCGCACGTCTGCAAATGACGGGCGAGGATTACGGCGATACGCTTCCCGCCGACGCAGAGGTTTTCATCGAGGGCAGTCAGCACCTCGAAAGCGCGTATGTGACGGCGAACACGAGTTCCAGCAGCAGTTCCGGTTTCGAATACGTCGTGGCGCTCCGTTTCAACGATGCAGGCACGGAAGCGTTTGCGGAACTGACGGACGGCACTTACAAAAACTGCTACATTTACATCAACGGCTCCAAGTATTCCACGGTGACCATCAACGACCAGATTACCGACGGCAACGCAATCATTTCCAGCACCAGCTGGGCGAACGATTATAATGCCGCAGACGAGTTTGCGACGCAGTTGCAGGCGGGTGCGTTCGGCGTGACGCTCGAAGTGAGCGAAGTGCGCAACATTTCTCCGACGCTCGGTTCGGACGCGGTGCGTGTGGCGCTCATCGCAGGCGGAATAGGCGTCGGACTCATCTTCGTCTTTATGGCGGTGATGTACAGAGGTCTGGGACTTGCCGCGGACATCGCGCTTGCGGTTTACATCGTGCTGCTTCTGTGGTTCTGTTCCGTGCTGCCGTGGGTGCAGCTCACCCTGCCCGGCATTGCGGGTCTGCTGCTTTCGATAGGTATGGCGGTCGACGCAAACATCATCATTTTCGAAAGAATACGCGACGAATACCGCCACAGCTCCAAGCCCATTCCGTCCGCGGTCAAAGTCGGCTTCAAGCGCTCCTTTGCCGCCATTTTGGACGGCAACGTGACGACGCTCATCGGTGCGGTCGTGCTGTGGATAATCGGTTCCGCTTCCATAGTCGGGTTCGCGGTGACGCTGTTTATAGGTATCATCCTTTCGATGTTCACGGCGCTCGTAATCACCCGTCTTCTCATCAAGTGCTTCCTGCCCATCAACAGCACCAGCGAGAAGTTCTACGGTCTGAGGAGAGCAAAGGAGAACGAGGTCAGACAAGATGTCTCCTTCATCAGGAACGAAACCGTCAAAGGAGGTGAGGTGAAATGAAAAATTCAGGCGCAACCTTCCTTGACAGATATTCGCGTTTCAGCGTGAGCAAGCTCAAAAAATTCACGTTCGTCATTCCGCTCGTGTTCGTCCTCATCGCGCTCGCGGTCATCATAGGCATAGGCGAAACCACGGGGGATTATTCCAACGGCGTGAACATCGGCATAGACTTCGAAGGCGGCACGATGCTCACCGTCAATCTCGACGACGATATGCTCGCGGATATGACTTACGACGAGCACGTCGATATGATTACGGAAACCATCGAGAGCGTGGAGGACGCAAACGGCAGCCGCGTTTCCGTCAGCTATATCCAGCAGCTCAGCGGCGACGGCGGCATTTCCGTCACGTTCCGTTACAAAAACGTGTCTTCCGACGACAGCGAGATAAACGCGCTCAACGAGGCAATCATTGCGGCGGTCGACGCGCTTTATCCCGAAAAGCCCAACTCCGAGCTGAATTTCATCACCTATGAGTCCATCGGCGCGACCGCGGCGCAGGACCTGCTCTCCAAAGCGGGCATTGCGCTTGCCGTGTCCACCGTGCTCATCCTCATCTATATCGTCATCCGCTTCACTCCCACGGCGGCGTTTGCGGCGGTGCTCGCGCTCATCCACGACGTAATTCTGATGTTTGCGCTCACCGTCATCTGCCGCGTGCAGATAAACAGCTCGTATGTGGCGGCGATGATAACGATAATCGCTTACTCCATCAACAATACCATCATCATATTCGACCGCTGCCGCGAGTATATGAAGCCTCTCAAAGGGATGAAGAACATCGATTACGACGCCATAGGCGACACCTCCGTGCGCGAGAATATGCGCAGAAGCGTGTTCACCACTGCGACGACGATGGTTACGGTCATCTTCCTCGCCATCCTCGGCAGCGCGTCAATCAGAGAGTTCTGCGTGCCCATCATCCTCGGCCTCATTGCGGGTCTTTATTCCTCCGTCTTCCTCGCCACTCCCATGTGGGCGGCGTTCACCAGAAGCTGGGATAAGATGAAGGCGAAACGCGCGGCGACCGCGGTGTACGGCGGCGGCGCGTCCTCCGTCAAGGACGACGAGGACACCGAGCAGGTCTTCCCCGTCGAAAAGCGCGACGACGAAGACGATGACGACGGGTTCACCCCCCGCAAGACCGAAAAGAGCGGCAAGCAGGGCGGCAACAAACCCAAGGGCAAGACAATCTACAAGTATTCGAAGAAGAACACCACGTTCAAGAAGAAAAAGTGAAACACCGAATAACGCCTCCCCGCGGAGGCGTTATTTGCACGCACACACGCCGCCGCAAGGCGGGGCAGAGGAAATCGCGTATGGACGGAACTGTATTTACGGCAGAAGAAAAGGACGCGGCGAAAAAGCTCGGTATATCCGCACGCCTGCTGCGCCTTCTGAGGGGGAGAGGATTGAGCGACGGGGACATCCCCGGTTTTCTGCAACCCTCGCTTTCCGCGCTTTCTTCGCCGTACGACATCTTCGGGATGCGCGAAGCCGCCGAAAGAGTGCGGCGTGCCGTCGAAAACAGAGAAAAGATACTCATTTTCGGCGACTACGACTGCGACGGTATCTGCGCCATATCCATACTTATGCTCGCGCTGCGCGCCAAAGGTGCGGACGCGGACTATTTCATCCCCAACCGTCTGACCGACGGATACGGAATGAACGTCGGGGCGCTCGAACGCATCGTTGCGCACCGTCGTCCCGACCTCGTCATCACCGTGGACTGCGGCATCACCGCAGTCGAAGAGGCGGAATATCTGCGCGCGCAGGGGATAGACCTTGTCGTCACCGACCACCACGAGCCGCAGGAAAAGCTGCCCGATTGCATCGTTGCCGACGCCAAAATCGACCGAAGCAGAGGTTTTTCGGATTTGTGCGGCGCGGGAGTGGCGCTTGCGCTTGTGCGCGCGCTGTTCGGCGACGAATACAAAAAGTATCTTGACATATGCGCCGTCGCAACCATTGCGGACGTTGTGCCGCTGGTCGGCGACAACCGCATCATCGCATATTACGGGCTGAAAATGTGCGCCGAAAGCCCTCGCCGCGGCATTAAAATGCTCGCGGGTTCGGAAAAACTGACTTCACAGGACGTGATGTTCCGTCTGGCGCCGCGCATCAACGCCGCGGGAAGGCTCGGTTCGGCTATGAAGGCGGTCGGGCTTTTCCTCGACGAAGACTATTTTATGCTCAAAACCCTCGCGGAGGAGCTGGAACGCGACAACGCGCGCAGACAGGAGATTTGCGAGCAGGTCGTCGCGGACGCAAAACGCGCTCTCCGCGGCATAGATTTCGACCGCACGCGCATCATCGTATTGCACGACGCGTCGTGGGAGGCGGGCGTGCTGGGGATTGCCGCAGCCAGGCTCGTGGAAGAGTTCAAATGTCCCGCCGTGCTCTTTTCGGGGGACGGAGAGGAATATAAGGGGTCGGCGCGCTCCGTGAAGAGCGTCAACATTTTCGAGCTGCTTTCCCGCCACTCCGGACTTTACACCACTTTCGGCGGACACGCACAGGCAGCGGGCGTGGGTATGCTCGCCGCGAATTTCGCACGCTTCAAGGAAGAGGTCGAACGCGACGTCGCCGAGCATTATCCCGCGGAAGATTTTCTGCCCGCCGACGTCTGCGATATGCGGCTTGCGCCCGACGAGGACTTCCTTTCCCTCGCAAAGGAGCTCGAATTGCTCGAACCCACCGGATACGGCAACCCCAAACCCGTGTTCGAGATGGAAGAGAGCGGGATGAAGTTCGAGCGCATAGGGTTCGGTCCCCACGTCAAATATGCGGGAGGCGGGCTGGAACTCGTGGGATTTTCCAGGTTTTCGCAGCTTGCGGGCACCACGCGGGGCAGGACGGCGGTGGAGTTTTCGCTGGGAGTCGGCTGTATCCGCAACCGCGTTTACGCGCAGGGCATACTGCGCTCAGTCAGCGCACTCACCGTGGAAATAGACGACGCGCAGGCAAGGCTTATGTGTCTGCACCAGCTCCGCAGGACGGGAGCGGGCAAGGTCGGGCGTGCGGGAATTGCTGACGCGCGCAAATGGGCGCGCGGCAAATTCGGCACGGCGTTTGTCGTGTTCACGCAGGCTGAGTACGAAAGACTGCTTGCCGACGTCCCGGAATGCGCGGGGCTTCCCGTGTTCGTGGGGGCGCAGAAGTGGCTCAATCCCGCGACCTGCGTCGTGTTCGCGCCGTCGGCGCAGTTCGAATTCGCTTATTTCGGGCGCGTGGTGATTGCGGGCAGACCGCTGTCCGCGGGCTATGCTCCGTATATCGCCGAAAGGACGGCGGAATGCCTTTCTCTTTACGGAGAAGAAGCGGCGCCTCCGTGCGTTACGGACCAGAAGATACGCGCCGCATTCGTGGCTTTCGACCTTATGGCAAGGCGGAAAGAACACGCAAGGACTCCGCACGACCTCGCCGCCGCCGTGCGCGCGCAGGCGAAACTCACCGCGGAAGAATACGAAATTTCCAGACTTATTCTGGAAGATTTGGGATTGATTTCCGTGTCGGATAGGGGTATCATTACCGTATCCAGGCAAAAGACCGACTTAGGGCAGTCGGCATATTATCAGAATGTGAGGCATCAGCAGTGAACGATTTGCTCGTCAAACTCCGTAAAGCCTATCCCGACAGATATGCGGACCTCAAAAAGGCTTACGAATTCGCCGAAAAGGCGCACGCGGGACAGAAACGCAGCTCGGGGGAGGATTATTTCATCCATCCCTGTGCCGTCGTGGAAATTCTCGCGGATTACGGGTTTGACAGTTCGACGCTGATAGCCGCTTTTTTGCACGACGTGCTCGAAGACACCGCCGTCACTCCCGAACAGCTTGCGGCGGAGTTCGGACAGGAAATTTTAGAGCTCGTGCAGGGCGTCACAAAACTCGACAAATTGCAGTTCACCAATCGCGAGGACGCACAGGCGGAGAATTTCAGAAAATTCTTTATGGCGATGGCAAAGGATTTGCGCGTCATAATCATAAAACTCGCGGACAGACTGCACAATATGCGCTCCCTCGGCTTCGTTCCGCCCGAAAAACAGCAGCGCGTAGCCAAAGAAACGCTGGATATTTACGCTCCGCTTGCGGGCAGGCTCGGAATATCCTTCTTCAAATGCGAGCTCGAAGACCTCGCAATGATGTATCTGTATCCCGACGAGTATAAGTACATCACGGAATGTATCAGCAAAAAGCGCGGCGAGCGACAGGCGCTCCTCGACGGCATAATGGAACAGATACGCGAAAAAATGAAGGAAATGGGCATAGACGGCGAGGTCAACGGCAGACCGAAGCACTTCTATTCCATATATAAGAAGATGCACCAGCTGCACATAGACGTGGACCAGATTTACGACTTGCTCGCGGCGCGCATCATAGTGCACACCGTCAAGGACTGTTACACTATGCTCGGGGAAGTGCACACTATGTGGAAGCCCATTCCCGGCAGGTTCAAGGACTATATCGCAATGCCGAAGGCGAACAATTATCAGTCCCTGCACACAACCGTCGTGGCGGATGGCGAAACCTTCGAAATCCAAATCCGCACCTACGAAATGCACCGCATCGCGGAATACGGCATTGCGGCGCATTGGAAGTACAAGGAAGGCACAACGGGCGTCGACACCGACCTCGACAACAAGGTCAGATGGCTCCGTGAAGTCATGGACGCGGAGAAGAACGTCGGCGACGCGAAAGAGTTTATGGACGCCATCAAAATCAACGTCTTCGACGACGAAGTGTTCGTGTTCACTCCCAAGGGGGATGTTTACGACCTTCCCGTCGGCTCCACGCCCGTTGACCTCGCCTACAAGATACACTCCGCGATAGGCAACAAGTGCACGGGCGCGAAGATAAACCGCAAAATCGTGCCGCTTTCCACCAAATTGCAGACGGGCGACATTGTCGAGATACTCACGCAGAACGGCAAAGGCCCCAGCCTCGACTGGCTCAAATTCGTCAAGACGTCTTCCGCGCGCTCGCGCATACGGCAATATTTCAAGAAAGAACAGCGCGAAGAGAACGTGCACCGCGGCAGGGAAATGCTGGAAAAGGAGGCGCGCAGGCGCGGGTTCAGTCTTGCGGACCTTATGCAGGTGGACGCGCTCGACTCCATTCTCCAACGTATGTCCCTCGCAAACGAAGAGGATATGTACGCCAACGTGGGTTTCGGCGGCATATCCACGGCGCAGGTGCTGTCCAAACTCGTCGAAGCGTTCCGCAAACAGCACCCCGAAGAACACGCGGAAGTGGTCGTCAAGTCCGCGGGGGAGAGAAAAGAGCACTCCAAGAGCGGCGTGCTCATCAACGGCAACGCGAACTTCACCGTGCGTATGGCGCATTGCTGCACACCCGTCCCCGGCGACGAGATAATAGGCTACATTTCGCGAGGCAGGGGAGTTTCCGTGCACCGCAAGGATTGTCCCAACGTGAAGTCGATGGAGCCCGAAAGGCTCATCGAGGCGGTGTGGGATACGGGCGGCGACGAGAGTTTCAACGCCACGCTTTACATCACCGCGGAGAATTCGGGCGGTATGCTCGCGAGCGTCACCGCATACATCGCGGCGGCGAAGATGCAGATTACGGGAGCGAACGTCAAGGTGGACACCAAGGAGCACATCGCCGACATCGTCATCAGCGTGATGATAAGGAACGCAGAGGACCTGGAAGAGCTCGTGAAGAAGATAAAAAGCATACACGGCGTGATAGACGTGCGCCGCTGAAAACCGCACAAAATCGAGTTTATCACCGCAAAACATATCATTAAACACGGAAATCCGCAATATGACCATAATAACTTTCCATACTACCGAACTCGAAACCGACACCTATCTCGTGCTGAACGGAGCACGCGCTTTCGTCGTCGACCCCGGCGCTGACGCGGACAAAATCGCCGCCGCGGCAAAGAACGCGGGCGCGGTGATTGAAAACGTACTGCTCACCCACGCGCATTTCGACCACATAGGCGCGGCGGCGGAACTTCAACGCAGGGGCGCGCTGATAGTTATGCACCGCGACGACGTGCCGCTAGTCGCTTCTTTCAAGAACCTTGCCTTTTACACGGGCAAGACGGTGGATAAGTTCGTGCCCGACGTCACGGTTTCGGGCGGCGAAACGCTGGATGTCGCGGGGATATCCGTCAAGGTCATCCATACCCCCGGACACACCGCGGGGGGAGTGTGTTATGTGGCGGAGGACAGCATTTTTTCGGGGGATACGCTGTTTGAGCTGTCGTACGGCAGGACGGATTTCCCGACTGGAAGTTTCAAGGACCTCAAAAACTCCCTCATCAACAAACTTTTTGCCCTGAAAGGCGACTATAAGGTTTATCCCGGACACGGCAATCCCACCACGCTCGCTTTCGAAAGGGAGCACAATCCCATACTGCACGACTGAGGGCGGGCGCACGCGAATGATAAATTTTTCCTGCGATAATCCCAACTACCGCAACGACCTTATGGAACTCGTCCGCGCCTTCGAACAGCGCACGGACGAGGACCTCTGTCTTGCCGTGAAATATGACGTTCTGCCCGGAGAATTCCGCACGGAAATAAGGACGGATAAGTTTGAAAAGTTTGTCAAGACGTCGCGTTTTCCCTATGCCCCCGCAGACGAAACGGAGGCAAAACGCCTGCAAAAACGCTTTCTCAAAATCGCCATATACGATACCTTGGTGTTCCTGACGGGGGTCAGCCTGCCGTACGGTTGTCTTACGGGCATACGCCCCACCAAACTTTACGCGGAGATGGGGGAGAGGGCGCACGACGCCTTTCTGCACGATTTCTCCGTGCGGCCCGAAAAGCTCGCTCTCATAGAACGCATAGTCGCCGAGCAGAAAGGGCTGCGCAATCCTTCGCCGGAAAGTATTGCCGACCTCTTTGTCTTCGTGCCGTTCTGCCCGACGCGCTGCGCCTATTGTTCCTTCGTGTCGATGCCCATAGACAGACAGCGCAAGCTGTTGCGGCCGTATACGGACAATTTGACGCAAGAGATACTTTATTTGCGCGAAACTGCAATAAAAAACGGTTATTCCGTCCGTGCCGTGTACATCGGCGGCGGCACGCCCACCGCGCTTCCGCTGCCTATGCTCGACGACGTGCTCGCCGCTTGCGGCGGCACGGGAGCGGTTGAATTCACGGTTGAGGCGGGCAGACCGGACACCATTACGGAAGAGGTTCTCGCCCTCCTTGCCGCACGCGGTGTGACGCGTATTTCAGTCAATCCGCAGACGTTCAACGACGCGACGCTGACGCGCATAGGCAGGCGGCATACCGCCGCCAATACGGAAAAGGCCTATGCGCTCGCAAGGGGCAGGTTCGACATAAATATGGACCTTATCGCTATGCTTCCCGGCGAGAGCGAGGAGGATTTCCGTTACTCCGTCGACCGCGCGGCGGAGCTTGCGCCCGAAAATGTCACCGTGCACACTCTCTATCTCAAAAAGGGGTCGGACCTGCGCGTCGGCGGATACCGCAGCACGGAAAACGCGGTTGCCGAGCGTATGGTGGATTATGCCTGCCGCGCCCTTACCGCGGAAGGATACGAGCCGTACTATATGTACCGCCAGAAGTACACCAGCGGCAATCTCGAAAACGCGGGATACACAAAGCCCGGCAAAGCGTGCCTTTACAATATGGACATAATGGAAGAGGACACGACCGTATTTGCCGCAGGCGCCGCGGCGATAAGCAAAAAGGTGACGCCCGCCCTGAATCTCATAGAGCGCAACGCCAACTACAAAGAGCCGCTGGAATACGTCCGGCATTTCGACACCGTGATGGAAAAACAGCGCGCCTTCTGGACCCCCAGCCGCATATAATCTCCGCTTCTTTATAAGCTCCCTCGCATCATTTGTTATATTCTTTAAGAAAGAGCAGAGCCTGTCCCTCATAATGCCGCCAATGGGGAGATAAAACGCAGGCAGACGCAGGTCGTCGCAGACAGTCAAAATCATCGATACGCTGATGTAGCTCAGGAGGTAGAGCACTTCCTTGGTAAGGAAGAGGTCGCGGGTTCGAGTCCCGCCATCAGCTCCACTCAAAAAAGCCACTGTTTACAGGGCTTTTTTCATTTTCCAGAACTTCAAAAATCAATCGATAAAGTTCGATTGGCTGTCAAAAAATCGCCCATTGGCTGTCAGATATATTGTCAAAATTCGATTGAATTTTTCAAAATTTCATCTCCCTTTCCCGACCTGCCCAAAACGCCCTAAAACCCCCTGTTTTTCACCATTGGCTACATTTGGCTGTTAAAAGAAAAAATATACTTAGCAATAACTCCAACAAGCGGTAGCCAGTATGATAAGAAAAATACATTGTGAAAGATATTCGAATTGCAATAAGATTGATAAAAATCATAAAATTGTTGCTATATGTTTAGTTATGTTGTATCATTAAATAAAGCGTACGGCAAGACTGTGTACTCGCGTATCGCGAGTGTTGACAAAAATGGTGGTGTAATTAATCTGCTCCACTTATCCAGAAACTATGTATCTTAGATATAATGGTACATGTTTGCAGAAAGAGTTGCCGTACGCTTTTTTATGAGGGTTGCGGCATGGATTTTAAAGAGTTGATAACCAGAAATGATGTTGCTGATTTTTTAAAAATTTCCAAAGGACATCTGTCTTATATACTATATCGAACAAAAGTCGAATCTTATTATCACGAGTTTGAGATCCCTAAAAAAGTAGGTGGAACAAGGTTGATTTGTGCTCCGATTGGTGAGCTAAAAAGCATTCAAAGGCGTTTGGCTAAGAGATTGACGGATTATTATTGTAATAAGATTTTCAAAGATGGCAAAAGGCCTAATATATCGCATGGATTTGAAAATAAAAGAAGTATAATTACCAACGCGCATGTGCACAGAAATAAAAAATACATTCTTAACATTGATCTCGAAAATTTTTTCGAAAGCATTAATTTCGGACGAGTAAGAGGTTATTTTGAGAAAGACAGGAATTTTCAAATTAAAAGACAGGCGGCTACGGTCATAGCACAATTGGTGTGTTATAAAGGTGCATTGCCACAAGGAGCACCTACATCTCCTATAATAACTAATTTGATCTGTCGGATATTAGACCTAAGACTTTTAAAACTTGCTAAAAAGTTTAAGATGGATTACACGAGATATGCTGATGATTTGACTTTTTCAACAAATAATAAAAATTTAATTGATGAGTTTGAGGCATTCTTTGTAGATCTGAACGCAGAAATAGAAAAGGCTGGGTTTAAAATCAACATCAAAAAAACTCGTTTGGTTTACAAAGATTCGCAACAGAAAGTAACAGGATTGATAGTAAATAAAAAGATAAATGTCGACAGAAATTATGTCCGTGACACTAGAGCAATGGCGCATTCATTATATACGAAAGGCAACTTTAGTATAAATGGTAATGTTGGAACAGTTGAGCAGTTAGCAGGGCGGTTTGCATTCATTGATCAAATTGACAAACATAATAATGCTGTAGATGGACTAAGGCATGATGCATGGCATTTGAGTGGTAGAGAAAAGGATTATCAAAAATTTATTTTTTATAGTCGGTTTTATGCCAGTAATGTTCCGCTGATTGTTACAGAAGGTAAAACGGATGTCCGCTATGTAAAAGCAGCTCTTATGAACTTTCATAATGATTATTCTAATCTTGTCTCGGCACGAGATGACTCTTTTGAATTCAAAATAAGATTTCTAAAAAGGACACGCATTTTAAGTTATTATTTTAATCTGCAGCATGATGGTGCAGATACTATGAAGAATATTAGCGATTTTTATGGATTGGGTAAGGCATTTAAAACAAATCTAGCCTCTTATTTGAATCGGATAGGAGCTGGATTGGGATGCCCGATTTTTTTGTTGTTTGATAACGAACAGGAAAGCGATAGACCATTAAAAAAATTTATTAGTGAAAATAAGTCAAGGCTTGCGAGCGACTTTCCAAAGTGTTTGCAAGAAAATCTATGCGCAAAAATTGCACCGGAAAATAGTAATACAAATTTGTATCTTTTAACCGTTCCGTTGGTTGATGGTAAAGTCGAATGTGCGATAGAAGACTTGTTTGATTCGGATGTTCGTGGGCATGTAATTGATGGTAAACATTTTACAATGAACAATAATTTTAACGAGGAGTTGTACTATGGAAAAGAAATTTTTTCCAAATATGTGCTGAATAACTATCAAAGCATAAATTTTGATAATTTTAGACCGATGTTGGACAAAATAAGTGAAATAATAGATGCTAATTCAAAGGGAAATGATGTGCAATTGGACCAATGTGCGGCGTGTGATTTGTCTGAGACAAAGGCTGAGTCAAGTATTAAATTATCATTTTAATATAGGCAGTAAAATTAACGTTTGTAACTAGCCGCTCAAATTAGCGGCTGGTTACATAATTTTTTTAGTCGTTGTCGAAGTGGAATTTCGAGTCGAGTTTGTCGACGGCTTGCTTGAAGTAAGAGCGGTCAACGCTGTTGTAGGTGCGGATTGTCGTCGTGACGTCTTTGTGACCGAGCAGCATCCGGATGACTTTCGGGTTTTCGCGCGACTCAAAGAGCATACTCGAATAGGTGTGCCGCAAGGAGTGGAAGTGAAGCTTGTACGGCGCCAATCCGTTCTGACGCATAAGGCGCTGGAATATCGTTTTCGTTCCGGTGTATGTGCGCAATTCTCCATCGTTGTTGGCAAAAACCAAGTCGTTCGGACCGATAAACGATTTGCCTGTCGTGCGCTGTTGCACCCAACGGGATTTTTTCCATTCGAGCAGAGTGGTTTTCAGTATGTTGGGCATAGGCACTTCGCGCACGCTTGCCGCCGTTTTGGTATCCGAGATTACGGTGCGGTGGTCTACGATTTTGCCTTCCGAGTTGCGCACGGGCAATTCGGTGACGGCGGAGTCGATTGAGATTATGCCGTTGTCAAAATCCACGTTTTTCCATTTCAGCGCAAGCGCTTCACCAATGCGCAATCCCGCAAACATCTGCACCATACACAGCGCCTTCATGAAGTCGTTTTTCGAGATGACTTCGAGAAAATACTCGCGGATTTCAATCGGGATTGCCTTGTACGTCTCCTGTTTGCGTTCCTTGTGTTCGGGCGTTGATTTGACAATGCACTCCGATACGGGATTGTCGTTGATGAACCGATTTGCCTTCGCATAGGCGAAAAATTGGTTGAGCAGGAATTTGACTTTGCGCACATACGCCAGCGAGTATCCCGCGACCAACATTTTGTTCAACACGCCCTGAATGATGTTCGGGGTGACCTGCGCGAGTTTGAGCTCGCCTATGTGAGGGTAGACGTGAAGCTTCGCAAGCATTTCCGCGGTTTCGAAAGTGCGGGGGCTGACGTTCGCCTGCTTGAACGTCACAAGCCAGTCGTGTATCAATGTCCGCAAATCGTCGTTGATGACGGAAGCGTGACCACCGTTGAGTTTTTCGCCCAGTGCGGCGGTCATCTTCATCGCGACTTCTGAGCGCGTCCAGCCGTAAAAGATTTTGCGCACGCGTTTTCCGTCGCTGTCGTATCCGAGAGATACTACGGCGCACCACCGTCCGTCGTTCCGTTGATAGACGGAGCCCTCGTTTTTTCCGCGGCGGACGGCCTTTTTCTTTTTCGTTTTAGATTTTGAGTTTGCCATAAGAATTTTCTCCTTTCAGATACTCCGTCATCTGCCAGGTGACGAATGCAAGTATGCTCACCACTTGTCTGTTGCCCGCTTTCACCACGGGGAAACAACGCTTGTGCATAAGCCCTCGTACATTGTCGCGCCCGAGTCCCGTGAGCTTCACGATGTCCTCGCAGTCGAGGAAAGCTTTGCCGAATTGTTCGCTCAGCCGCCGCGCTTCCGCGGTGATGAGTTCTTCGATTCTGATGTCGTTCAAGTGACTGTTCCGTATATGTCCAGAAATTCTGTTTTTCCGTCTTCTAACCGCACCGATTTGTGTCCGTCGCCTCTTTTTCGAACCGTATTTCTTATGCGCGCTTCCGTCATATATTTCTCCTCCTTTTTGCGTATTCGAAAGCGAACCGGTAAGCTTCTTACTTTGCGTGCGGCTTTGCCTTTTTGCCTTCGGTTGCAGTATAGAATAGTCCGCCGCCCGTCCGCGAGAAACCTGCGGGTAAGTGACGGTAGGTAATTTGGTCACTTCGGGTAAGTTGCGGGTAACCGACGGGTAAGTAACGGGAAGGGTAAATTCGTTGTTCATAAGAAAATCTCCTTGTTTTTGAATTTGTCTTTCGACACCAAGGAGAAAATCGGGGGCGGCGAAGCGGTCAAGGGTAGAGCAAAAGAATTGCGTGGGAATATCGGTCGTTGCAGTCAAAAGCAAATCTTTTGCCCTTGACCCGCGCCAACACCCCCGATACCCACCTCCCCGAAAGACAAATTGTAGTTGCGATTTTTTTCTAAACAAATTTATAATTTGCGATGTCGCATGCTTTTGTTAAGATAATAGATGTTTTTGAACGCAAATCAGTATTATAATGGAAATACCTTGGGAGTGTGTTTAAAGTACGGACAGATTAAATAAATGGAGAAACAAAATGATCATCGATGAAAAAGAAATGCAGAAATTTATCTCAGAGTCTGTGTCGCAGGAGAGTTTAAAAAAATGGTCGGATGCCTTTGAAAATGGGAATCTGGATTTTTACGATACAGGTTATAAGGTCTGTTTTTTAAATAGTTTAGCCTTAAAGTATAGCGAGTTGGTGGCGGAGGGCGACGCTATAAATGTATTATGCAGGACGAACAAAAACGCCTACTGCCCCGTATATTACTATTTGTATGCGCTTCATGTGTATGAGAATGATTTGGCGAAATCTTTTTATTTTGAGGATAATGTTATAAAGGGTATCTATGTTAATCTAGGTAATGAATATATGCGTCAATTTAGATTGTTTGAAGCATTAGAATGTTATAACAAAGCGATTTGTATTGACCCTAATTTTGGTTTGGCATATTTTAATAGGGCACTTTGTAAGGAAAAATTCTCAAATGCTCGCTTTTATTTTAATGTGTATGCATGCTTTAATGAGATTAGCAATGATTTAAAACAAGATATGGGATTTACCGAAGATGAAGAACTTGCCCACAACGAGTACGTATTAAAATATAAAAATATTGGCGAAAAATTAATTATTAAAAATCCTTCATTGTTGCAGTGCAAATTTGGATTATATAAATCGCCGCACTATTGTTTTTCACATTGGGCATTGATTAACGGGTTATTTCTTAATCCAATTAACTCCTTCGGATATTATAGACAGGCTAAAATTGATAAAATACTTGATCTTGGCCTTCCCCTTGAGCAAAAAGAACAGTTGGCAGAAATATTTGAGTATTACATTTTTTTGAGAGAAAAACTGTTTGTAATAAGAGAGGGAGGTAATGATAAACAAATTAGAGAGAGTTTGGAAATTTTCAAAGGATTGTATTCTATTTTTGATAAGATTGCCTTTGTGATAGCCAAGGCCTTTAAATTAAAGGCTATGTCACAACAAACAGTTGATAAATAGCCATTTTTATAGGGGAGTATCAGA